>Ga0115008_10001726_pt1 | contig 17929 bp, 11 predicted proteins | sample FraStrMetagenome_FD_87164 | JGI IMG/M metagenome (GOLD analysis project Ga0115008, IMG submission 87164) | Marine eukaryotic phytoplankton communities from Arctic Ocean - Fram Strait ARC3M Metagenome | ecosystem: Environmental > Aquatic > Marine > Oceanic | place: Fram Strait | collected...
ATACCACGAAGGGTGTGAAATGGCGACGTTGGTTCTCGCAGGGTTTGCAATATTTCTTTTTCTTTTCTTTCTCCTGTCGTTCCAGGGCCTTCTTGGGTGACAAATTCTTATAAGATTTGCTGTTGTACCGGTATGCTTTTATTTTATTAACTTCTACTCTTGTACCAGGTATAAATTACTTTTGTTGTTACAACTCATCCTCTTCATCGGTATAAACAAAAAGCTAAAATTGTACCGATACCATAGCAAGATATTCTTTCAAGCTATCTTAGCTAAAAACGAGGTTGCCCAACGAATCCAGCCTAGAAGTTTGACACCTCTACCAACCATCCATCACAAACATCACCACCGAGAAAAACCAAAAGTTCTGTGCTGTTGGATTTCCCTGAAAATGCCAACGTTGGACAATTGACGAAAGTTTCGTTTCTTCTGAAACCAAACATAAATTTTTATTTCTCCAGTAGAGAGTGATTATTGAACTGCCCCCATTTTTTGGATTTGAGTTGTAACCGTGTGCGGAATTCTTTCTTGCGTAAAGGAAGGTTCTGTTGCAGAAAGTTTGTGAGAAAGTTTGCGTACAACAAAGATGCGTTTTGATCTTTCCGCCTTTGTTGCCACTGTGGCATTGTCTTCGTTCAGCGGAGTAACTTCGTTCCAGACTCAGAAGGTAATTGCGGCACGTCGAAGGGCCACATCGCCGTCATTTGTGATCAATGAGCCCACGGCAGTAGATCTCGATGATCTTCCACCGTTCGTTGCCCCCTCTGATGGCCCACCTTTCAAGAAAGTGATGGCGGCCAATCGGTCGGAGATTGCCCAACGTATAATGCGTGCAGCAACGGAGATGAACATGGCAACTGTTGGAATTTATGGTTACGAAGATCGATACTCGCAGCATCGTTGGGGAGCCGATCAAAGTTTCATGCTTGAGAAATCTCCTGAAGCTTCTCCCATTAGTGCCTACCTAGACATTGACCAGATTGTAAATATTGCTAAGGATAATGGAGCTGAGGCTATCCATCCTGGTTATGGATTTCTGTCGGAAAGCCCTGAATTTGCCCAAGCATGTGCTGACAATGGTATTGTGTTTGTTGGGCCAACAGTTGAGAATTTGAATACTTTTTCGGATAAAACTTCTGCTCGTACTGCTGCTATTGAAGCGGGTGTACCTGTAGTTCCAGGGTCGGATGGACCTTTGACCAGCGCTGAAGATGTAAAAGCCTTTGTCGATGAAATTGGTCTTCCTGTTATCATTAAGGCTTCCATGGGAGGTGGTGGTAAGGGAATGAGGGTTGTGAAAAATGAGGAGGACTTAATCCCGTTCTTTGAATCAGCTTCGTCTGAAGCCGCAGCTGCTTTTGGAGATGGATCTGTATTCATTGAAAGGTATGTAATCAAAGATAGTCGTTCATATATTTAGAATATCTAAACGAATTTCTTTTGACTTAGATTCGTTGACCAACCACGACACATCGAAGTGCAGATTGTAGGAGATGGAACTGGTAATATAGTTCATTTGTGGGAGCGTGATTGCTCTATACAACGTCGTCACCAGAAAGTTATCGAGATGGCACCCGCATGGTCGCTTCCGGACGAACTAAGGCATGATTTGCATGAATATGCCAAGAAACTGACCAGCGTAGCTAAGTACAAAAATGCCGGGACAGTAGAGTTTTTGATCGATTCGGAACTTAGACCGTATTTTATTGAAGTAAATCCGCGAATTCAGGTTGAACACACAGTGTAAGATAGGAAGCTCTATTCATAGTATTTCATATGATTTTTGCTGTTCATAAACTTACCTACCGTTTTTCAAATCAGAACGGAGGAGGTTACGGGCATCGATCTGGTTCAAGCTCAAATAAAAATTGCAGGAGGAGCTACGTTAGAAGAAGCTGGACTCATTCAAGACAATATTACTGCTAGAGGTGTTGCTATTCAGTGTCGTATTACAACAGAAAATCCAGAGAAAGACTTTGCTCCAGTAAGTGTTTGTAATTTAATACAGTTCGCAAACATATTTGCTATCGCACTTCGATCTTATGTGCAACTTTTATTGTAGGATACTGGTACCTTAAGCGTTTACCGTCATTCAGCAGGTTGCGGAATTCGTATGGATGGGGTGGGTTACTCTGGACTTACCATTACTCCTTTTTATGACAGTATGCTTGTCAAGTATACCGCGAGAGGAGCATCATTTGAGGAGACTGTGAATCGAATGATCCGAGCACTTCAAGAATTGCGAATTCGTGGAATCAAAACGAACATTCCATTCCTTTTGAATGTGCTTACGCATCCAGTCTTTAAGACCGGAATCGTAACAACATCATTTATTGACCAACATCCTGAGCTCAAGCAGGTTGAAGGTACGAAGTGGGGCTTTGCGTCAGGTTCGCAGTCGGATATGAAGAATGTGCTTCGAGTAGAAAACAGCCTTCGCTATTTGGCTAATCTTGCTGTTAACGGTCATCCTTCTGAACTAGGAGCCGACGCGTCAAAGCTCATTGTTGGTTCATCTGACACTACGAAATTGCTTCTACCAACGCCACCTCCCAGTAACGGAGGAATGCGTAAGATTCTTTTGGAAAAAGGTCCCGAGGGATATGCAAAAGCAGTGAGGGAACACAAAGGTCTTTTGATAACTGACACAACCTGGAGAGATGCTCATCAATCGTTATTGGCCACTAGAATGCGCACCAACGATTTGCTGAGAGCGTCAAAATATTCAAACTATGCCTTGTCAAATGCATTTTCAATGGAAATGTGGGGAGGTGCTACTTTCGATGTTGCAATGCGTTTTCTGCACGAATGTCCTTGGGAAAGATTGGAAAAATTGCGCGAGAGAGTTCCTGATATTCCATTTCAAATGCTTTTACGCGGAGCCAACGCAGTTGGTTATACAAACTACCCGGATAATGTTGTCCACAGATTCTGCAAACAGGCAACCAAGTCTGGAATCGATATTTTCCGTGTGTTCGATTCGCTAAATTACTTAGAAAATTTGAAGCTTGGTGTAGATGCTGCTGGATCTGCTGGTGGCTTTGTTGAGGGTACAATTTCCTACACTGGCGATGTCGCTGATCCTTCAAAGGGTAAATACAATCTAGAATATTATGTGAAACTTGCCCGTGATTTGAGTGATATGGGTGTTCACTCAGTTGCTATCAAAGATATGGCTGGTCTCCTCACGCCAAGAGCTACCAAGATGCTTGTCGCTGCTATTCGTGAAGAATTGCCCGATATGCCCATTCATGTCCATACGCATGATACAGCAGGTGCAGGAGTTGCATCCATGTTAGCAGCAGCTGAAGCGGGGGCCGATATCGTCGATGCGGCGAGTGATGCAATGTCTGGATTGACCTCTCAACCTTCTCTTGGTGCCATAGTTTCGAATCTTCGAGGAACTGAACTAGATACTGGTCTCGATCCCACTATTCTCGCACCACTCAATAATTATTGGGAAAATGTCAGGTCAATGTATGCACCGTTTGAGTCTGGTCAACTTTCGGGGTCATCTGACGTTTATCAGCACGAAATCCCTGGAGGACAAGTAAGTAACTAATTTGCAAATACTGGTATTACTTTATAAGTCGCTAACATTGCCTATAACAACAAAAGTTCACAAATTTGCTCTATCAGTCTCGCCAATTGGGTCTCACTGAAAAATGGCCTCAAATTAAACAAAAATAGTAAGTTGAAACCTGAAAAACAACGAAAATATAATTGCAAAATAGTCGTATTAACGAGTGCACGTTTTTATTAAAAGTGCTGAAGCAAATATTATCCTAGGAGATATTCCAAAAGTTACACCAAGTTCCAAGGTTGTGGGTGATCTGGCACAGTTCATGGTTGCCCAAGATCTAGATGCAACCAAGATCTTGGAGCAAGCAGACACATTGGCCTTCCCCGAATCCGTAGTCCAATACCTTCGAGGTGAAATTGGTATCCCACCAGGTGGTTTCCCCGAACCCCTTCGTTCCAAGGTCTTAAAAAGTAGATCTTTAGAGCCGATTGATGGTCGTCCAGGGGCTTCGCTTAATGATTATGATTTTGAAAAGGCAATGAAGGATCTCACCGAAAAGTATGGCAGTGAGATCGATGAAAAGAAAGTCTTGTCAAACGCTCTTTATCCAAAAATTTTTGAACAATGGAAAGATTTCGAGTTAGTTTATGGATCAGTTGGAGAACTTCCTACGTACATGTTTCTCAATCCTATGGACGTCGGAGATGAGGTAGAAATAGATGTGTCTCATGGAAGATCTTTCCTTGTCAAGCTTGCAGGTGTTGACAAGGAACCCGATGAGGACGGATCCAAAACTGTTTCTTTCCTCGTAAACGGAGAGCAGTGGTACATCAAGGTTACTGATTCGTCTCATTCTTCTGAAACTACATCGCGTGAAAAAGCTGGAGCACCAGGAACTGTAGGTTCTCCCATGCCCGGAGTTATTGTTGGAGTCAAGGTAAAGGTTGGCGATGAGGTCGAAGAAGGTGACGCTGTTGCAACTCTTTCAGCAATGAAAATGGAAACAGTCATCCCTGCGACTTCAAGAGGAGTTGTAGAACGCATCACCGTAAATGTTGGTGACAAGGTCAATGGGGACGATTTAATAATGGTGATTTCTTAATGACAAAGTAATTTAGAGTGTTTTGATTGTTTGATTTATATAATCCAAGGTTAACCCCAACGGAAACGTTGACCAGTCACTAATTTTCACTGATTGGTTGCACTAAACTTTGCTTTCAGTTTACTGACCTTACTGACCTTTACAAATCTAAATTAGCTCAGTGCGACTTACAGTATGACTATGGTGGTGCTGGGGATGTCCGCTCTTCATGGGACTCTATGATAACCTAAAACGAGGCGTACAGAAATAATTTCTCTTTTAAAAAAGATAGCAACGTGTTTGCTTCACTGATTACTGAAGGTACCGTAAGACCATAATTATCTCTAACAAAAATTACTAAAAAAATGATTTTATATTTATGACATCATTGAAAAGCTCTGTCATTTCTGTTGCGTCCGCCGTTATATTTAAAGGCTTTCCCCCCTTTACGTTGCCTCTTCGGCTCAAACGTGGAATTCCCCTCAACTGCTATGCGTGATAAAATCTTTGTTAAATACGCAGATGGATTCTCCAACGAATTCCCTCGACATTGAATGTACTCAGTAAGAGCTTGTTCTACATTAGCCATCGAGTGCCGTTTGCACAAACCTACGACACTATCATCAAGCTCATTCTCTTGCAGGCTTCCATTAGAAAGATATTCTTTGAGGATATTGTCCACTGTTTCATTAACATATCGCTGATGTTCTTCATGATATCTTTTCAACGTTTCTTTTCTTTTCTTACCTCCTCCTCCTCCAGTTCGTTCAACGTTTATGCGGCGACCATCTAAGTGTGTTTGATGAAGTTTGAAGCATGCATGTAGAATCTCAGGGGTCTCAACTTCAACGAATGCCATACCTCGAGATTTTCCTGTTTTCTTATCAGTTAGTAAACGCACATCTAAGATACCACTCCTCTCGCTAACGGTGATCTCGCCTTCCTTTAAATGCTTTTCAAAGTGATCAATTAGCATGCTCTTAGTAGTAGAATAGGACAATTGGCCAACGAAGATTATATATGGCGTCCTTTTCTTTCCGTTGCCGTCCACCTGCTTGCCTTTTTTCTCTTTTTTCTGTTCGTTTTGCGACTCTTGAAAAATCCGTACAACTTTAACGAGTTCCTCTCCAGTCAAATCATCAAGTGAGCTTTTTTGTTCAGTTGGTAGTTTAGCCATAACTTCTTGGATCGCAATTGCTTCGGCCTTTCTCTTTTGCGATCGCCGTTCTTTGGAATTTATGTTTTCGTCCGTATCAATAGTTTCTAGCTCATGAACAAGTTTCTTCCCTGCAGAGAGCTTTATTTCGAAAATTGGATCAAGTACCTTTTTCTTTGAAGATGTCTTCTTCTTTGAATTTTGCGACAAAGACGCGAGCTTCAAAAGACACTCCGGCGTCACGTCTTGATGAGCAACATTCAACGTGTCACCATTGTCACCTACCTGATCATTGATAACTTTTTTCACTTCTTCCACGGCTACAGCTTCTGCTTTTCGTTTGGCAGCACGCCTTGTTTTAGAATTCATTGTCTCGTCTGCTTCAATTTTATTCAGCTCTTCCAACAACCTTTTTCCAGCTTCCACCTTAACTTGATTTATATCTGCTTTACATGTTGTAACGTCATCTTCAGCTTTCTCATCCAATGTAGAGTCTCTTATGTATTCTTCACCACGGACCTTGGCCCGCATTTCCATACGTCGAATCTGTGCAGCACTCTTCTTTTTTCCCATCTCTTGGTTTTCTATTCAACTTTGTTCCATAAAATGTTCGATACCGGAGTATGGATGCCGCTGTGCCTTGTAGTTTACGTATGGTGAGGTTTGAGGAAATGGACATGTTGTAATGGGTGGCTACCTCACTCAGCGCATATTGAGGTATATACATGCGTGAAATAATACACCTTTTCCTTACCATGAGGTAGAAAGATGATATTGATACCTGCACCGGGTACATTTTTGACATTACCTACGACTATGACATTCATTTGGATGCTGTATTTCATTTCCACATATCATCATCCAACTATTTGATCACAATAAAGAATTACTAAAACGCATGCTATTCAAAGGTTGCAGAGTATTGTTTATTCTTATTTTAAGGCAAGTAAATAATCTGTAAACGAAGATTTAATCCTTTCTCTCGATAACCCGAACTGGTACATGTATTTTACTGGGTATCTTCTATCTTCGCATACCCACCCTTCACTCCCGGATACGAACTAGAATAGCCTCACCCGAAAAAGAGGATGCGTGACGCAGCGCACGGCACCGGCACCGGCACCTCATCATCCGCAAACACGAACATCGCACCACATCTCATCTCATCTCATCTCGCCTTCTTTCTTCCCACGCTGCCATGCCGCTGCCGCTGCTGTCTGTGCGAGTGCCTGTGCGAGAGATGTGAGTCAACCAACCTCCACGACAACATCAACATCGTCAACTTCCCAAACCAAAACCAAGTGCCATCTGTCACACTCTGTTCTTCCACGTATTATACCTGTATCACTCGAGTATTGGAGATGCTCTAATTCTCACATACAATATATATCATAATATTTACTTGACTTACCTGTTCACTTACATTCATACCAATTATTCCTCACAACAATCATGGTCCGCATCGATAGAATGGCATTACTCACATTCATCGCAAGTGCATCACCGCTTGGAAGACGTGCCCTCCTCGCCTCCGCATTCGGCCTCACACGCCATGTTAATTCTGTGACAGCACGTGCCTCATCGGGATTTGCATCGAGAGCCTTTGCCAATTACGCTGCTGCTGCTGCCGGTGGTGGTGTTGTAACTGCTGCTGCAAGAGATGGCAACCGTGATCTGTCCTCCTCCTCATCGTCGTCGGCGTTGTGTATGGCCATGACTGCGAATGTTGATGAATCCGTCAAGGATCGTCTGTTAGCGAGTATGGAGGTGACACATCCCAGTTATGAGGTGATTGAAAAGGATGTTGTGACGGAATATGGATCGTACTGTGTGCTGTACCGTCATAAAAAGACTGGAGCGGAGTTGTTGAGTGTGGCGACGGATGATGATAATAAATCGTTTGGTATTACCTTCCGTACTCCACCGGAGGATAGTACCGGTGTGCCGCATATTTTAGAGCACAGTGTGCTGTGTGGGAGTACGAAGTACCGTACGAAGGATCCGTTTGTGAGGTTGTTGCAGGGGTCGTTGAATACGTTCTTGAATGCTATGACGTATCCAGATCGTACGTGTTATGTGCTAGCGAGTCAAAACTTGAAGGATTTTTATAATTTAGTGAATGTGTATGCGGATGCTGTTTACAATCCTAGGGCTGTTAAGGATCCGAATGTTCATGCGCAGGAGGGGTGGCATCTTGAGTTGGAGAAGAAGGAAGATCCTCTGGTATATAAGGGAGTTGTATATAATGAAATGAAGGGTGTTTATAGTTCACCTGACTCTCTTTTGAGTAGAGAGTCCATGCGAAGTGTCTTTCCTGAGACTACATATGGAGTGGATAGTGGAGGTGATCCCAAGAAGATTCCTGAATTGTCTTACGAACAGTTCCGTGAGTTTCATGAGAAATTTTATCATCCTGCCAATTCAAGAATCTACTTTTCTGGTGATGATGATGTGTTGACCCGATTGGAGATCATGGACGGCTACTTGGTAAGTCAATTGGGCTATGGTGATTTCGATTATTGGGCAGGACTAAATGTTTGATTCTACTTTTAGAGTGAGTTCAGTCCTTCGCCTGAGAGCAAACCTGAGTCTGAGATTGTGTGGCAAAAGAAAGTATTTGTTGAACCAAAGAAAGAGAAGCATCCCTATCCCGTAAGTGGCGACCAACCAGAACTCCATATGGTTAATGTAAACTGGCTTGTGAACGACGAACCTCTCACTTCGTTGGAGGAGCTTACCTTCTCCGTATTGGATCATCTATTAATGGCGACGTCATCTTCCACCCTATACAAGGCTCTGGTTGAGAGCGGCCTTGGTGCACAAGTAACTGGAGGTGGCCTAATGGAAGAGCTTTTGCAAATGTATTTTTCCGTTGGACTCAAAGGGGTTGAGGCAACAAATGTTGAAGAAGTGGAGAAACTCGTGATGGAGACACTTGCAAAGGCCGCGGAAGAGGGTTTCACGGATGATGATATTGCAGCGTCTTTGAACACCATTGAATTCCAGGTATGTGTGTAGAGGGTGATGGTAAAGAACTTGTTTCATATAGACTAACAGAATTCCTTATCATAGATGCGTGAGTTTAACACTGGAGGTTTTCCAAAGGGACTCGCCTGGATGTTGGGTTCAATGAGGGATTGGATTTATGACAAGAGTCCAACTGAAGCGCTCAAATTTGAGGAACCGCTTGCAGAGTTGAAAGAAGCAATTGCAACTTCAGGGTCAAAGATTTTTCAGGACACCATCAAGAAGTATCTTCTTGATAACACCCATAGGTCAACGATTGAGCTCGTTCCTTCGAAGACTCTGGAAGAGGAAGAGATTCTTGAGGAGAAGAGTCGTTTGGAGAAGATAAAATCTTCTCTGAGTGATGCAGAACTTGAGAAGATTATTGAAGATACCGCTAACTTGAAGAAGCTTCAAGCGGCGGAAGATTCTGCTGAAGATATTGCAACGATCCCTACTCTGTCTATCAGTGATTTAACTCGTGAGCAAGCAGACTATCCCATCGAGGCCACGAAGAATGTAAATGATTCAGGGGCAACTCTCGTCAAACATGAGCTTGTGTCAACCAGTGGAATTATCTATGCTGATATTGGCTTTGATATGTCTGGAATTCCCATTTCCGAGCTTCCATTGATTGGGTTGTTCTCACGATTGACGAAGGAGGCCGGTGCAGGGGACTTATCTGATGTTGCCTTGTCTCGTTACATAGGAACCTATACGGGAGGTGTCGATGTTGTGGCGATGCAACAACCAGTAATTCCTGAAGGATCTGATGGCAGTAAGGTTGGTGCCGGAAATAACATGGTAACGAAACTCTTTTTGCGGGGGAAAGCGACAGCCGATAACGCTGATAAACTCTTTGACATCTACAATATGCTCATGACTGAGGCGAAGCTTGACTCACAAAAGAAAGCGATTGAAATTTTGAAAGAAGCTGTGAGCAGAACTGAAGCGTCCATTCAGGGGAGCGGACATGCATTCGTGAATATGCGTATTCGATCACGATACAGTGCCAGTGCTTACATCGAAGAGCAAATGCAGGGAATTTCTTATCTTGACACAGTGAAAGGTTTGTTGAAACAGGCCGAGGAGGACTGGCCAACACTGCTAAGTCGTCTCGAGGCAATCAGAACCATGTTGATTGGATCTGCCACCACTCGTGATGGGATAATAATGAACTTGACTGGTGATGAGCAGGTGTTCAAGTCTATCGAACCTAGCGTTAATAAGTTCTTGGATTCTTTACCTGGAGAATCTGATGGGGAGAAACTTCCCAACTTTTACGAGAGTATACATCCATGGATTGAACAGGCAAGAACTTTAATGATCGAGTCTAATGGTGTAGCCGATGAAGGTTTTGTAGTCCCCACTCAAGTGTCTTATGTTGGAAAAGGTGGCCTCGCGTTCGAGGAAGGTGAAGAGGTGAAAGGATCAGCCATAGTAGCTGCTCGTCATTTGAAGACTGGTTATCTCTGGGATTACGTCCGTGTAATTGGAGGAGCCTATGGAGGCTTTTGTACGTTTTCACAGGGGGACGGCATATTTTCATACCTCAGCTATAGAGATCCAAACCTAGCTGACACGATCGATGTATTCGACAATGCTGCGAACTCCCTAATGGAAACTGCGGAAAACATGACTGAGGAAGAGCTTACGAAGGCAATCGTCGGTGCGATTGGTGACTTAGATGGATCGCTTGCTCCAGATCAGAAGGGTTGGTTGAGTTTACAGCGATGGGTCAAAAATGAGAGTGCCGAACAACGTCAAAAGTTGAGGGACGAGATCCTAGCAACGACAAAAGAAGATTTCAAGGATTTCGCACAAAGATTGAAGGATTTGAAAAACTCCTCTGTTGCGGTTGTAAGTTCCAAAGGTGCCTTCGAAGAGGCTGTGAAGAGTGGAAAGGAGATGAAATTAATCGACGTTATGTAATTGTGATTAGATATATTAAATTCATAACGTTATTACCCGAATAAAGTAGCAAGCAAGTATTCATAGTTGAGGGTAGAAATGCTGGTTGGACGACGCGTTTACGCTCGTTAAAATAAATCACTACTGCTGAAACTTGCGTTCGAAGAGTTATTGCTATCTTCCGATTGACCGTCACATGACACGATAGATGAAGAATCACTGGTTGAGTGTCCACTATCGCTAGATGATGAAGAGAGTGTAAGCGTGTTGCGTTTCGGCGAAATTTCTGATGACACACTCGGATCACAATTAGATTCAATCGAAATCGGTTCCTTTTCTGTGCGGTTTCTCTGTTGCAGTCCTACGTTTAGCCTACGATCTTCCTCAGATTCAAACTTCGACCTAATCCTATTCATCGCTTTCGCTTTCAATTCTTGCTCTTGCATCTCTCGCTTCCGATGTTTATCAACTTCGTGCTGCAAATATAACAAATTTCTATATTGTAGCACATATATCTCATGCTGACCTTCAAGATCTTTTTCGAGTTTATCAAATTCATCCATGAATGCCGGTCTTATATTTTCAATGCTCTCGAGCCGTTTGGATGTCCTGTTAATTTCATCTTCGCTGCTCTCTATTAAGCTTTCAAGTGATTTTATGTCCATTTTCAGTGAAAGATTTTGCTTATTTACGTGATTCAACTCTTCGGATGCCTCCTTACAAGCCGAATCAATTTGTTCCTTAATGTGCGAACTACTTTCTGAATCAAGAGAAAATTCTATTATTTGCTTTCGGATCGATATATTTTCAGTTTCTCCGTCTAGATGACTATGAATTTTTGTTCCTAGATCTAATATCTCACGCGACAGCAAACTTAATTTCCTTGCATCGGACCTAATATTCTTTTCTAGTTTAAACTCTTCAAAATTTCCTGCACCTGGATATGTATCTGCATATTCTATGGCCTTCTGCAAGATATTGGCGAACTTCGAAAGCTCCTTGACAGCCAACCCATTTGCAGCATATAATGACTTGCTATTCAAATGAATATCATTTTTTCTAAGGAAAGTAGTCACGTCCAGCAAAAATTTGACTCGATGTTGCTCCGTCTCGATGCTATCATGGACATTAAGTGTTGGATCATACCGTTTAACCATCCAGAACAGAGCATCGGCAACCAATTCGAAGTTGGGTTGAGCAAAATTTTCCATGGAAAGTAGTCTGGGATACCCGATGCGTCGCATGGTTTCGGTGAAATCTAATGTGTGTAAAAATAGAAACAATCAATCGTAATAGTTAACTCGTTAACATCTCTAGAGAAGAGATATAAACAGCTACACTTACTTCTCAACTCGCGATATGACATAATGATAAGGGGTGATCAATGGGGCGAACTTATGTAGAGACGAGCATGTACTTCTCAAAAATAAGAAAGCGTTTTTATTATTTTTGAAATTTTCTACGCGATGGACATCACGAGGTTGAGTATGCTCTTTTCTTGTAATCTGTTTGCGTGTTTACTTACATAGCTATAGAGAAATGGTTGAATTTGTTGAGGAATTCGCTGAATAATTATCATGGAGAGATATTCTTTTGCAGATTGACTCAATCTCAGCACAGATAATGTATTTCCCTTCAATTTCTAGAGAACCCCTCAACTTTATAGATCGATTAAGCTCTTTCAGCACGAAAATGACAATGCAATAATGTTACGAGTGCTTACCTTCACTGGATGTGCCGTTATCCCAAACCCCGTTGTCATTACGATTTGGCAGTCAAATCGGTTTTTTACAATCAAACTTTTATAACAAACTCGTGGTTGGTTGTGATCCGACGCACATTGAGCATCTACATTACGAGGATGTGTATCGACTATGGATATGTCTGGAGTTCAAAAGGATATATTCGAACACATTTGCGATGCCATCAGTTCCACAGGTAACATCTGCCCCTTAGGCTGAAAAATGACTAGACACTGTCTCCACCAGCACTCATAATTCATTATGGGATCATAGTAACATAGGTCTACGGGTGGCCAACAGCCCTTAGTAAGATTAGCCTATAACAACACATTCATTATTGGCTTAAACTATTTGACATAACAACCAAAATAATTATCAATTATTCTAATTTTTTCTTTTGTTTCTTCTTCGCCAGATATTTCTCGAATGAGTTCCCTATGAGTCCAACGAAGACAGATGCAACTCCGATCCATTGCCACCATTGAACATTATGTCGATAGATAACAACACTCAAAAGTATCGAGAAGAACTTTCTTGTGACAGTTATCAAAACACACATGAGAGATCCAAACTCAGTTATGATGTAAAACAGGAACAGTTGTCCCAAAGCACCAGTTATACAAAACAGTGCAACATCCTTTGAAACTGATTGAAATTTTAGGGCAAAAATTATTGATTTAAATATTTCAGACTCTTTGACTGTCGTCAAATAGTCAAATTCTACAAGGAAAAACTCAGTTACAAGATAAGTTCCCAGGAAAACTACTTGCAAAATATTCATTTGGTACATCATTGTGAACGATGTTGTATCTTTTCTTTGTTGTTTAAATTTGTCTTGCCGAGCGTTGGTAAAACCGTCCATCAAAAGATTGATCGAAACGAGGCAAAGACCAATTGTCGTATTCATTGCATCTTCACTACTTTCCGCAGTAGACTTTGATTCATCTGTCGTAATTAACGCAGAAAAAAAACTCATTGGATTTTTCTTCGAACTGAATAATGCAACTCCAAAACTTATTAAGGCAACGCTCATTATTTGCGCAATAGAATATCTCTTTCCATTTAAAATATAAGAACATAGCATCACCGGAACAAGCTTCGAGCTCTTTGCTAGAAGGAGCATTGGATAGTTTATATACCGCAATGAAAAATACCCAAACGGAGATGCCAAACAATTCGACAACGCAGCAGGAGCTAGATCCCTCATAGGCATTAATGACGGCAATATACTCCCCTTGCCAATGCTTGAAATATTCTGATATAATACAAATGGGGTGACTGTAAGGGCACACGTAAACGCCATACAAAAGTTAAGAACTATTACAAACTCCCACTTTGCAGCATACGGCAGTCTATTCTCTTCTGACACTGTTATATTATAATCCGTCGAGCTCAGTCGTTCTTGTAAATATCCCCATACAAGAAACGACATATACACTCCACAAATGCTCACAGCAAGCCGTACGACGCGTCCATCTTCCGAAACCATTTTCTAAATTTCAAGTACTATTTCCCGTATTTTGCGATCGAATTAGTACACCGGCAGTAGATTCGATGAATATTTAAGGCCAGACAATGAACGCTTCACTTGGATATGATTGCTTTTATTACGGTGGCCTCCGTCAAGATGGTCTGACGGCATTAATGATCAGCTACCGACAGACAAACTCTACATAAATTCTCGTTATGGTGTCTCGTGTCATGTGTCATGTCAGATTCACACCAGGTGATCGGATGATGATCGATGATTCGTACCGCATTCCAAATTCCAACTCCAACAACCAGCGCGTGTCGTCTTCTAAATTAGCTATAGCGGCCTTATTTTTATAAGAGATGAGAGATGAAGATAGTACAACGTTGAGGAAAGGGCTGTATTAATTTTGAGAGCAGGGAGCAGACGACTCTCGATCTCCACCTTGTTTATCAATACTAGTCATTTCACATTATTAAGCGTGTTTGCTTTCAAATTTGAATCCATAGAGCCCATGAGCTTGGAACGCTAGCGGTTGTTTGTGAAATATGGTAATAAAAAGTAATGTGTGAACTGACTTTTGATTTATTTTCTTGAGTTGGAGGTATTTATACTACAAAAAAAAAGATAATACAGTCGACATAAGTCGAGTTCATCAGGGTTTGTATGAAGCATCGGGATTATTAACTTTCTTTCTAGTCCAGTGATCGAAATTGGCGATAAGTGTGAAACTTGATAACAAATAATAATTAATACATAGTTTTGCGTTATTTCCATGAAAAGATGGTACTTCCAACTCCTGTACACAAGTTAGGCATCATTTCTTACGCTATCAACTTTCCGTTTTTTGTACCACTGGACGTTAGCAGCTGGCTTTCGAAAGTCTTCGCTTTTCACATCGTTACCATAACCATAATCAAAAGTTAATTCTGACTCTGGCGCAATATCTACTAGCGCGTATAAGCCGATCCTTGTGTCTCCATTGACGGTCATTATTTTGCAAACACAGTTCGGTTTGCTTGCATGATTCGCGAACCTCATGATATTTCCCTTACGCTTAGAGTCCACCACGTGTTCAGTAGTTATGTTGAAAAGATAAGAACGATTAATTAAGTCATACACGTTTCCGCGCCTTTCCGCTTCTTCTTGGGTTATTATTTCTCCCACGTACTCGTCGACAAAGTCGCCCTTCGCGATAAAATCTTTGTTATATAATCCCCAGCCAGCTTCGGGTATTTCCGAAATTCCAATAAAAGTTCTTACTCTCCTTCTCATACTAATATTGTCATTTCTGCATTTCTGACTTGTAGCTGGTTTACCCGCTTCATCTGTGCATGCTCCGCAACATTTGCACAAGTCAGGGTCGCATTCCCTATTCGCCGCGAAACACGGACAACTCGTAGATTTGCATCCTGACGTGCAGTTGCAACCTTTAAAGAAATTACGCCCTTCCTTCCCCCATGAACAATGCTTCGTACAGAAAAAAAGTTGTTCAATGCAAGGGCATTCTTTATTACATGGTTCTTCACACTTGCAAGGCTCAAATGTAGGCCAAATCGTCTTTGCAGCCACCTTATTGAGGAAGGTCTGACTGTAGCGCTTACCCGATTCCTTACGTTTACGAGAATTTTCTTTTTCCTTGATTTCGAGACAGAGCGTACCATGTGGAGAAAGCATTTGTCTTCGGCACTCTTCAGCTAATGCGTGGTCATTATTGATGTTCAGTCGTTTAGAAACTTTCTCGAGATCACCTTCGAACATTTGAAATGAATGCTTCAACATTGACATTTGAAATGGTGTAAGGTCTCTATCTCTTAATGACTTCTAAAATCAACACCAAAAATGATCAGAGAAAAATTATTAAAGAAAAGAGTACATCATATATTGTACACACTTACGGATATACCAGCCACAGACATCTTTCCCAGTTGTCGGTCATTCGTTGACAACCCAGACAGCGCTGCATCTGCTTTCTGCTTTAATTTCTGACTTTTAGATGAAGTACCTCCCTACTCAGCTAATGGTTAGGTTGAAAGTGAAATTATACAGTTAGACAATAGTAGAAACTCACATCAATCCACGCTCCCTTTCTCTCTTTTGCTAACGCTCTACCAACCATGAAATCAACACTAGGTTTGTCAGTGTTACCATGTAAATTGCAATCATAAGTCATACATCTTCTGCAAAAGAGCAGGCGAAATGAATGAGTCAACTTTTCGTAGGATATCTTGCTTGTGCTTTCGGAAGTCAGATCGTCGACCTTCAACGTCTTCACTCCACCACCCGGCGACGCAATTATTTCTAAATTTCTATCCTGTTTTCTATTAGTGAAAAAGAATTTGAAGTGACTCTTTACTGAGTCAACTTCAATCTCCAACAACTCTGCAAGCTCGTTTATCATTTGAGAGTCAATGATATCATGAGAGGAAGACTGGGCGACTAGTTGATTCAAAACATCATCAACTATGAATAATTTTTGAACTTGACGAAAACCAGCACCAAACTCTATCATTCTTTTATGTAGCTTTGGATCAAAATCGTCAAGGAGAAATTTCCTTTGCTTTTTAGCATCTTTTCCAAAACAAGGAAAATAGTAACCTTCTTGGTCTTCAGCAAACCAATTTTTCGTCATGAAGATTGTTACAGAATTTTTAGGCGTATTTTCACATATGTTGGGTAAATATGCTGTTGGAACATCACGCGATGACCTCGTAAATACTTGATTTCCCATCTTTTTGCCTGCTGGGCGAACTTCCCATGAGTCAAGTTTAATGGTTTGTTGAAACTCGTCATTGGAATCATCGTTATTTCGAGTGACATTGGCTGGAATAATCCGATTCCTGATGTTTCTACGATATTTATACTTTTCTGCAATTTGTTTGAATTCATTGCTCAGCTGTTGGCAAGTTCGCTTTCCGCTACGTCTCCTAGCATCCGCGATGGAGCTTTGTAAACGATGGATGTTTGATGATTTTTGACGCTTCTTCCCAACGATCGGAGCCCCTCGTTTGCCACCGTCCGTGGCATTTTCGATTCTACCAACAAAATCAATGTTTTTGCTCATATTTGGCTATGGTTTTAAATATATAATATTAATTTACGTATGTATGCAGTCGATTTGGGGCGTGGTTACCTTTATAAATTATATAATCTCAATGTGTCAAAAGGCACAATCTGAGATCTGAGCAGTAACTGAATATGAACATGCCCGGCCTTAGGCCTTTCGATCACTACTTCATGTTCATATTGACATGTGAGCTAAAATTGGCATCCCCTTGGGTTGGGTGTTTAAAATTCGCTTCGAATTCGTTTCATGTATTTTCAAAATGTTAATGAGAAAATTGAAAATTTCTACTTTCCCTCTAACTTTGTGCTTTTTACCTGTATCCTATGTCCAGTAAAAAACTTCTATTTTGCGTAAGCCTTTAAGTAGACGACAAGAAACGGCTGTCTTGTTAGCTATCTGGGTAATTCGGTCCAAAGTCGATCATTTTCAGAGCCGCGCGTGGCCAGGAAGCAGGAGGTGTGCGATGGACATGATAGAGACAGGGAGGTGGGATTCTGATTCAAAAAGTTTGCGATCATATTCACATTGGCATCGTTTTATACTAAAATCTTGAGTTTCCAACGTTGTTTTTATTTAAAATACTTACATACCAATTCGAAACGAAAAGAAAAGAAAACACCTGGTCCAGAACCGAGAGCCCGAGCACATCAACGAACTTAAAACAGAAGTCATCGCATTGCGAAACAAATTGAGCGAATTAGCCAACATCAACGCTCTCGTGAACAGATCCATCAGTGAACTAAGAAACAGACTAGACCAACTAGAACTCAGCCAAGCTGAATCAACGGACGTACCAAGCCACCGTCTGACCCGAATCCGAAAACAAGCGGTATCTTTGAAGTGGGAGACACAGTAAGAGTTCTAACCACGGGACGCATAGGCAAGCGAGGAAACCCAGCGAAGGTAATCAAAGTGGGAAAACGTGTTAGTGTACAGCTGCTCACGGGAAACCAACAAAAGACCACCAGGAAA
>Ga0115008_10001728_pt1 | contig 17922 bp, 15 predicted proteins | sample FraStrMetagenome_FD_87164 | JGI IMG/M metagenome (GOLD analysis project Ga0115008, IMG submission 87164) | Marine eukaryotic phytoplankton communities from Arctic Ocean - Fram Strait ARC3M Metagenome | ecosystem: Environmental > Aquatic > Marine > Oceanic | place: Fram Strait | collected...
AGTTGTTACTATTAGTTACTTAGTTGTTACTATTAGTTACTTAGTTGTTACTATTAGTTACTTAGTTGTTACTATTAGTTACTTAGTTGTTACTATTAGTTACATAAGTTTTTTATATATACCTCCCCCTTAAATTAGAGGGTATGTTAAGTTGACATCGTATACCCCATTACTTGAAGGTAAGGTTAGTATTGATTTAAATAGTTACTAAAGTTATATTAAAATAACTTAACGAAAAGGGGAGATGGCTGAGTGGTCGAAAGCGGCAGGCTGTAAACCTGTTAGTAATACTCACGTTGGTTCGAATCCAACTCTTCTCACAATTGTCTTTAAATTCTACAAATAAAGTTAATACTATTTTCGTTCCTTTAAAAATTTTAAGCTCTAAGTCTAAATCTACAAATTGAAACACATATACATCCAATCAAAATTTACTACACACACAAGTTTTCAAAAATAAATACAATAGTAATTTATTAAACGTAAGGTCTGTAGTACGCTTTATATCTTTAAGGTCTAATTACTATCAAACATCTCAAATTTACTATAAATTCCTAACAACCCCTAATTTTAGCCCAGTAATATATTTACTAAGTCTAAATTTCAAGCGGTTACGTTTTTTCCCAGGTTTCAAAACCACGAAAGGTACGGATTTTGCTCATTTGTCACTAGGTCTACTCAATTCACATTTCCGAAAAGGTAAATTTTTTCTAAAATCCAAAATTGTGTACCTTGCTCTCGCTAGTTTCTTCAGAAAAATCCTTATTTTTTCTGGTATAAAAACTTTTTTTTTACATATAAATAGGAATCCAAAATACTTTTTAGAAATTTTAAATACTCTTTTAGAACCAGTTATAAATACCTACCAAAACCCTTTTAATGTAGGTAAGACGATCAACGAGCAGCAATGGAACCCCTCTTTCTTATTTCACTCCGTTATATTTACAAATCCTAAACCTTACGGTAAAGTTAAAGTTAAACAGAAAGGTCGTCTAAAAAGAAAAATAAGTTCTAGAATTATTTCAATTAATAGAGTACTAGATTAAAATATATATTATGTTAAAGGATTTTACATAAATTAATCATTATGAGTTTGACTGTGGCTCGGAGTGAACGCGTGCGTGGTGTCTTGACACATGCGAGTTGAACATAGTTTAAAATTAAACTATGTAGCGCAAGGGTGAGTAACATGCTAATTTTTTTCATGAAGTTTATTTAAATAGTAAATATAAATTATATAAAAAGTACTGTATTTGAAAATGTTAATAAGTAAAATACTTACTTTTTCCTAAGCTAATAAAATATTTTTAAGTCCATACTTAAAAGAAAAGCTAAATTAATTTTAAAAGTATGAACGCTTCGTGGTAATATTGCATTAAGGTAGATATTTGATTCCAAGTCGATGACCTTTAGCTGGGTTGTGAGATTGTCCAGTCACATGGGAGCTGAAAAACATCCCACCGTTGGCAGCAGTGGAGAATATTGGTCAATAAACGAAAGTTTGAACCAGCATTTCGCGTAAGATGAAAAACTTATATTTTAAGTTGTGAAGGCTATGAAAGTCGTAAAGTTTGTCCGCAAGTAAAAAAAATGATATCTATACTTGTTAGAATCCCGGGCTAAAAAGGTGCCAGCAGCTGCGGTAATACCTTGACGGGGGAGCGTTACTGGTCTTTACTGAGCGTAAAGTATGGCTAGACGGTTTAAGAAGTTATAGAGTAAATCAAAAAGTAATAAATTCATCTATAAAACCTTAATACTTGAGAATAAAAGAAGTTTGTAATACCTATGATCTAGAGATAAAATATTATCAGGTTATCAGGGATTCTCGAAAGCCTCGGCAGCAAACTATTTTAATTCTGACGTTGAACCATTTAAGTACAAGTATCAAATAGGATTGGAGACCCTAGTAGTTTGTACCTTGAATCAATGGGCATTATATGTAAAGATATGTTTTTTATGTATACGTTAACGCTTAAATGCCTCGCTTGGGGAGTATGGCTGCAAAGGTTAAACTTAAACAGATTGGCGGGAGTTTGTTTGAACGGTGGAGCGTGTGGATTAATTCGATAATCCGCGCCTAATCTTACCAACGTATTAAGCTAATTTTTTGTATTGTCTAATGGCAAATAACGGTAATTAGTTAATTGGTACTGCATGGCTGTCGTCAGTCCGTGTTGTAGAATGTTATATTTATTTCCTCAACGGACGTAACCTTTAATATAAATCTCAAATATTTATTTTTATTAAAGATACAAGTTTTAAACTTGCTTAATAAAATACTATTTTATTTATAAATATAACAAAGTTAATTAACTACATTTTGTAAAATTTAATTATAATCGTAACCTGTTCTTTAGTGTAATAGTATATATTTTTAAGTAAAATTAAAAATAAACCCACCACTAGTATAACTTTCATTACGTATTTCATACAAAATAATTAACTTTGGGGAAGTAAAGAAGAAGTCAAGTCATTATGGTCTATATATGTTGGGCTTCACATGCGCTACAAGGGTAAAAACAATGAGTAACAATAGTGAAAACTAAAGTAAAACTCTAAAAATTACCAAAGTTCGGATTGTAAATTGGAACTCATTTACATGAAGATGGAATCGTTAGTAATCGCAAATTAGTACGTTGCGGTGAATGATCTGTCAAACTTTGCACACACCGCCCATCACGCTCGAAGAGTCGTGCCGGCTGGATATTTTACTAATTTTTTATTTAGACTATTTTAATAAAAATATTTTTAACGAACTATTTTTTATTAATTAAATATTCGAAACTAAGTATAATTACTTAATCAGATAGGGAGTTTGTAAATTAAGGAGGGTATGGCAATTTGAGCGAAGTTGAAACAAGGTAATGGTAGGGGAACCTGTTGTTGGAGTACACATAATTTAAACAAAAAACAAAAAACAATTTTCCTCAAATAGTAAGAATCCCAGCATTAAGTGGATACCTTGATACTAAGTTATAAACGATGATTAAGATCGATAATTATTTAGAGCTCTTCATTAGGTGTGGAAAAATAATATAAATTTAAATAAAATAATGAATAGAAACATCTTATTAATTATTTTACTAATATCAACTGAAAATAAGAAAGTAGCGGTGAGCGAAATTTTTAAAGCCTATATGTTTTATTAGTAATAATACGCTTGAAAGCGTAACCATAGACGGTAAAAGTCCGGTATTGTTTACTAATTTATAAAGGAGTATAGTTTAATGGTAGAACACCGGTCTTCAAAACCGTATGCGTGGGTTCGATTCCTGCTACTCTTGTTTTATGAAAAAATTATCTGTAAATTCAATACGTCAAAAAAAATCCACAACCCTTAAGTTAAAAGTTACTTCTAACCGCGTCAACCGGTTTAATACTAACAGAAAAAATTACCGACCTATATTTTTAAAAAAAAACACCTCTTTAATAGAAATGAACTCCAACTATAATGCATATAACTGTACACCCTTTAATACACCCCTCAACTTACATAATTGTATTCAATTAAATCAACTACGTAGTAACCTAAAACCCTTAGACCCCACTAACTTAGTGTCATCGATATTTTATTCAAATGTTGTATCCTCTAAAGAAGAATTAACAATTACAAACACTCCATTAAGTCAGAAAAAGTCTATTAATTTAAACTTTATCCTACCTAAGTCTAATTTCTTTGACCCTTTAATAGATTATTACTTATCGAATTACGTATTAGCAAAGCATCATATACACTCAAAAAAAGCTGCTATAATCATAGCCCAGATTATAGACTCAGGGCATTTTTCACGTAGAACTGTCTACTTATCAAATACACAGTCAGTATCTTTAAAGTACAAGTCAAAATTAACCAACTACTTTCAATCATATGCATCCTTATCCCCTAACATTAACCCCCTAATAATACTAAATCGTAATCCACTACCTCTCGACTTTAATTTCTACCCAGTTAATCAACGTGATGATTTTACTAAATATAGCATAAATAATAAATTTACTAATTTCTCTCTCCTTGAAACTTTACTTAGTAATCTTCTAAATTTAACTTGAACCTTTAATAAAACCTTGAGTTCAAAAAAACATCTAAGTTTATTAAAAAAACACTTTAGTACTAAAAATAAACGATTTAGAAAAACAAATTTTATAAATCAATACCGTAATATTTTCTTTATTATGAAAAAGTATATTAGATTAAATGTGCAAAATAAATTAAATTTTATATGACAAAAGAAAAAACTAAGTTGATTGTCAAAGCGTAAATTAGAAACACAATTCTTTAACTCTTTTAATAAATTACCTTTAAGATCAAAAAAGTTAAATTCACAAATTAAATCAATTCTACCTATAAATGAGAAGAAGGTGTCAACATTTTTACCATTTAATTACGACATACTAAAACTTCAATTATCGTCACAATTTACAAGCAGCAGTTTAGTAAGCTCACTAATAAAAACTTTACCACTTACATCAATACAACTCTCGTTACTATACATACTAAACCCTTGATTATTAAATACTTTAGTAGACATTCCCTCCTTTAAAAACAACTCAAATTTCTTATTACAACAGTTTAACGTACCAGTTAACTTAACGTACACTAATTTACAACCACATAAGTCGTTTAATTATATTATATCGAAAAAAATACTCAGCTTATTTTCGACAAATAAGATACGTGAAGACGTAATACCTTTATATTATAATACTTTAGTTCGTTTTATGGAGCATTGTTCGGGTAAAAAAATATTCATACAATTGTACCCATTTCTTAATCAAAACGTAGCGTACGACTACGTAGTTCGATATAAATCATGAATTACTCGTATGAAGTCTTACGAACGACGCTTAGGGCATAAATTCTTTTTTGAAGAAGCTTTACATATTATGCATTTAAGCTTCACGTTAAGAGATGCGACACTTTTCAGTTCTTGACTTAAAGCTATGATACTTCGTATAAGCTTTTGAAAAACACGTACAATATTTAGATTTTTACGTTACTTATTTTTAATTTACTTTGTCCATATCTTTCCTGAATTACAAATTAAGGGATTAAAGATACGACTTAAAGGTAAAATAAGTGCCGCAGGTAATTCCCGTAAACGTACTATTCTTTATAGAGTAGGTCAAACTTCCCACTCAAAATTAAACTTAAGAGTATCTCATTCAAAACAAACAATTAATACTTTTACAGGAGTCATGGGATTCCAAGTATGACTTTTTTATTAAATAGTTACCTAAGTAGGTTTTTATATATAACTATTTTTGGGAAATATGGGAAATCCAATTATAACACGGCTTGGTCTTCAACAATTTTGACATCACCATTGGTATTCTGATAGTCATGTAAGTTCAAATTTACAACAAGATAAACTGTTTGAAAATTTACTGAACTTATACTTAACATATGGTTTAAACATTCGTGAAAATTTGTTTATACACGAGTACTGATATGGTCATAACAAAAGAATTAAATCTCTAAAAACAAACTATTCTAAAACAATGCATAACACTTTCTATAGAAGATATTACTATATGAATAATGTTGTAAGTATTGAACATAACTTCCTTTTACGTAATAACACACCTGAATACTTTCCTTTAAAACTATGGCTATTTAAGTTTAATAATTGGGTTATTTTAAATGTAACATGATTCAAACCTATGAAAGGTAAAAATAGGAGTAACCAGTCTTTAGGTTCTGCTAGTGCTGCTAATGTTCTACACAAACCAACTTCTAATTATTTCAAAGATAAAAGATTAAAATTATTACTTTCGTTTTTCTATTTATCACTTTCGCGTAATAATAAATCCTACAATTTCTAAATTTAGTAGAAAACTATAATTGTTAACTTCAGTAACTAGTATTAAACAAGTTTTAATAAATAAAAACTTTTCTTTACATCGTGAAAATTACTACAATTTATGATACTCAACTCATAACTATTTTCAATACAATATATATCATCAAAATTTTGATAAATTAATACAAAACAAGTTAATTTACGATAAATCAAGTTTTTTAATATCTGATAGTCTAGATGATACACATGACGAGTGGTTTATCCATAATAAGTATGAACATTTATCAACTCTAACATTTCATGAATTTTTTTCAGAACACCAAATTGATATACCAACTTGTTTTAAAAAGTCGCACTCATTACTAAGACCTCAAAGAGAACTAACCATATCAAGTTTTATTACCTATTTTATGCGTCACGGTTTAAAATTAAAAACACAGACAATGTTTGTTACGTCATTACAGAGTTTTTTTTCCTCAAAACTATCTCAATCTCAAAGAAATTCGGTTTTATCTTGACGGTTTATATTTACAACACTTAACAATTCTTTTTTTACTGAAGGTAAAATGTATGAAAACATTCAACATTATACTAACCAGTCAGTAAGTTACAATCATTACCTAAACTCTTCAAGTAAGAATATAACGAACGACTCTAACATGTTTAACCTTTTATACAAAAACCTACTAAACTTCCTACCCCTTTTCAGTTTTTATATTTATAAAGTAGATAAAAAAATCTTTAAAAATACTCGAGGTAAATCAGGTAAATTCACATTTATTTGAAAATTTTTAACTCCTTATAAAAGATTAAATTGGGTAATGTACTGATTAGCTAAAGAAATAAAGTTAAAAACCGGTAAAACACTTCACAACCGATTCCATACACTATTTAACGATATCTTGTTTAACCCTGGTAATACTTGGGTTTTTAAAGTTAAACGTTTTTCTTATAACTATGTCTACCGTAATTGCCGTTCAACTTTAGCCGAAAATTATCGTACATCCACCAAATAAAATAACTTATGAAATCTAACCTTAAACTTTTAAGTAATTACGTTCATCACAAAAAGAAAAATAACCAAGTAAAAACAAAAAACCTTAACTGACAAATAAAAGCAAGACTACATCTAAATTATTATAAACACTATATACATATACCCTTTTTATGAGATGTTGTTATTCTTTTAACAGGCTGTATGGTTAAAATATATTTATACTCTAACACTTATTTTATGCATACCTCTATACCTAAAGTTTTAACTAATTACCATTATGATAAAAATACACGAATTATATCTTTTTCTAACATTTACGAAAATAATTACTCGAGCCTATACTTGAATAGTTTAAAGAAATTGTTCACTCTCTCCAACAATCCATGTTTTTTAAAAGTTAAATTTAAGGGTAAAGGCTACTATATTTATAAAAATAAACGTAGTACTATTACCCCACAATTCGGTTTCGCACATAGACATTATATATATGCTTTTTACGTCTCCGTTAAGTTTAGAACAAAAACAAGTATTATGTTGTACGGTACTTCGTTAAACGACTTAGCCCGCGTAGGTTTACAGATAAAGCAATTACGTCCCATTAACATATTTACTGGGAGAGGAGTACGTTTTAATAAACAAATTATATATAAAAAAACTGGTAAAGTAAGTTCTTACCGTTAATATACATTATGCTTGAAGGTCGTAATCTACGAAGAGTCTTATGAGGGTACCACCCAACATTTCAAAATTTAGATGCCGTTACAAATTGAGGATGAAATTTAATTTCTTTATCTTCAATGGTTTTTTCTTACTTAAACTTTTTTGTTAATCGATTAATTTTACCATTCCAAAGTGTAACATCCATTATAGGGTTTATGTTACTTATTTGTATTGGAATGCAACTATTATCAGGTTTTTTCTTAGCTTGATATTATATGCCTGAACCCGGACTCGTAATTGAATTACGTGAAGAAATGTTCAATGATACACGTTTTGGTGCTGAAGTTTTTTATATGCACGTTAGAGGAGTCGATACTTTAATGCTTCTATCTTATATGCATATCATGAAAAAAATCTACCTAAAAAATTTCGTTACATCTGAATCTGATGGGTGAATTTTAGGTGGGTACGCCTTCTTATGATTTCATGCAATTGTAGGTTTAGGTATTTCTTTAAGCGCTACTCATTTAAGTGACCTTACATTAACAATTATTGCTAATGTTGCTTGATCTTTAATGAATAATATCTATAAAACTTACTATATTATTTTTACTAATAAACATTTAAATGTTGATCAACTTACCAGATTTATGGTTTTACATTACTTTGTACCTTGATATTATTTATATTTAATTTTATTACATGTAATGTTCTGTCACGAATCTTGAGACAGTGATAGTGGTGAAACCACTTATGAAGATAAATCAGGTACATATATTTCCTGATTCTATGACGGTTTCTTAAAAGAATTCCAAGATGCTTGATATTGAAGTATTTTCGGTTTCCTTTATTTCTTCATGCATCATTTTAGTGGATATACAGTAAATTATTTCTTCTTCGAACGTTGAAATATTGCCGAACTCGATGAAATCCGTTTCTACGGGGTCGCTCCTCACTGATATTTTAGAGCCTTTATGGGAGTTTTAATTATTTCACCAACTCATTACGAAGGTTTAATGTGAATGGTTTTATATTTCGCCCTTTTATTAATATTACCAGTATTATATAACTTATATAATACTTTCCATAAGTATGTAGCTACTATACCTATGCAAAATTCTATCTTACAAACTTCATTTTTTATTATATTTATGCTTTCTTTATATTGTGTCGCTAGTATGCTACCTTGTGGTCGTTATTATTACGAACCTGAAGGGGGTTATATTGGAAACCCATGAGTTAAATTCTCTATGCAATTTGTTTTCTTATATTTAGGTTGAATAGTACATCATCTAGATTTACTAGATCATTACATTTTTCAATGTAGTCAAACTTTTGCTAGACGTACAAATACTTCTAAAAACTGAATTATCAAACAAGTCAGTACTCCTGAACTTTCTGATTCAGCTGACAACACTACCGAAACCTTTTTTAAAAACTTCATGAGCAAGTTTAGTAAATAAACGTTATATAAATGTTAAATTCTAATATCAAAAATTTACAATTTAAGTATCAATTCCGAAATCTTATATATTATTCAATGCCCCCATCAATATTATTTGTTGTAAAGAAACGTTTTAATTTTATTTTATTATGTATTACGTTTGTTGTCTTCTTCTTATTTACTTTATGCTAAGTTTAAATATATATTATGGGAGATTATGAAGTAGCCTCATCAACACTATCAATTTTTATATTAACAACCCTTATTTATAACTTACTTACGTTTTTATCTTTTAAAGATATTTTACGTAGATTCGGTTTCATGAAAAACACTAGACGTGATTTTTATGAATGTGGTTTTAAACCCCAAACACAGAAACCAATCAAAGTCTCAATACAATTTTTAATTATATGTGTTTTCTTTTTACTTTATGATATAGAATTAGTTTTTTTATTCCCTTTTGTCTCTGGTATTACTTTTTTAGGTTTATATGATACTTTATTACTAATACTATTCTTTACTGTATTGTATATAAGTTTACAAATAGATTATGAGCGTCACGCTTTATATTGACAAGAATAATTAGTATAAATGTTATCAATAAAACAAATCAATATAAGTTTAAACACTTTAATTAAATATGTATCCTTTTTAGTAAGTGATATATCAGTAAATTTATTAACCCAAACAAATTTTATTGAAAAATATTACGTACGTAGTGAGTACATTTGACAAGATGGTTTCCTCTTTGACTTTCTACAGAAAAAAACAGCTGATTTATGAGTTAGACAATTTGTTATATACACTGGATTTATATTCAGTGAACGTTTTATGTTTGAAAATGTAGTACGTCTATATTTAGACTATTTAATTTGACCTGGACATAATATGTCTATATTTGAAACTAATAATGTCTCAGATATGCTTAATACTATTATATATACTTATATATCTTTATTTTTAGTATATATATCTATATACTCTGTATTTTACCTTTAATACAAACTTAGTTACAAGTCTAAGTATGGTTACCGTGTTGATTCATACTCAAATACGCATAGGTTCAATTCCTATAGACTTGCTTTTTTATAATTTATGCATGAAGGTGTACTTATTTCCGCATTAATTGTTGTCGTTATGACATTATTTGTTATTTTAACAGAACGTAAACTACTCTCTTTTTCCCAACGAAGAATGGGTCCTACATTACTTGGTCGTAATGGGGCATTTCAAATAGTAGCAGATCTTTTTAAGATGCTTACAAAAGAAATATTTTTAATTCCACGACCAGCTACCGTAATGGCACCTATTTTTTTATCACTTTTGTTTGGTACTCAACTTTTATTTTCACTCAATTTTATATGAGGTCCAAGCTTATTTTTAGTTGATTCTGTAGATTCAATGATATTATACCACCTTATTTTAATACTCTTGTCTAATATATTCTTTTCTGTTTTAGGTTTAGTATCTCAGTCTAGATACGCCATTATTGGTACGATTAGAGGTTTAGTACATATGATATCTTTAGATATCTTTATTACTGTTCTCTATTCTATGCTCGTTTTAATTTCTCAGTCATCTAATTTCCATGATTTCGTTTTAACTCAAGTTTCATATTGATATATAGTAATTTACGCACCTGCTGCATCCGGTTTTATAATAGTACTTTTTTTAGAATCTAAAAGAGCACCTTTTGATCATGCTGAAACAGAATCTGAAGTAGTAGCTGGTTACTCTACTGAATATAATGGTCCCATGCTATTAATGATTTTTTTAGCTGAGTACTTTCATTTAGTCATATCAGTTCTACATTTTATTCTATTCTTCCTAGGTGGATGATTTAGTTTTAATATCTTCTCCTTACTACCTCCTTTATTTTTTAGTTACCATGACTCATTACTATACTCTTCTATATTTTTTTTATAAATTATGTTTTATTTCTATAATACCATGTATACATACGTTTTAGAAACAAGTATACTGTCACTAAAGTACTCATTTATTTACACACCCTTAAATATTTTAACTATGGATCATTTATTAGATTGGTTCTTTTTTTAAATATTTTATGAATTTTAACTTCCAACTAAATTCACTTCAAATTATAAACCAAACATTAACAATATCAAGCGTATCTATATTCTTTTGCTATAATAATTATAGTATAAACTGGTATGATATTTTCTCTAGAGTTTTAGGTAACGAGTTTTATGTTAATTTATACTATTTTCTTTGGACGTCGTTTTGATATATACCTCTCCTCATACTATTAATAGTTATTTGACAATTTATTAACAATATTACTGTTAAACATATTTTTTTTATATTGCTCCTATTACTGTTACTAATGAACATTATAGTAGACATTCATATGTACTGAGCATTAAATACTAATCCTTATTTTATACCCTTAAAATCAGAGCATTACAATAATTTATTACTAAATAGTATAAATAAGTACCACCCAGGTATACTTTATTGAACGTCGTTACTTATAATTGTTTATTGAATGTCTTCTAATTTTAATTACATTAATAACTTAAGTAAGTTCTATTTTCAACATCTTGAAATAAACACCTTACCGAGTTTTATGTGGTCAGGTTTAATATTACTAATCACGCTAGGTTTAGGGGGTTGATGAGCTTTACAAGAAGGCTCATGGGGTGGTTGATGAAACTGGGATCCATCTGAAGTCTTTGGATTACTTATCTTCTTTTTTTACCTCGTACATATACACCGTAAAACGGGTAAACAACACTTCTTAACTAGCTGGTACCATAATATATTTATAAGTTTACTTCTCCTACAAGTTTATTTTTTTACTCAACTGAATTTCGATCTAGTCTCGCATAATTTCGGTACAAAAATAGACAATTTTATAGATAACACTAACTTATATACAATTATAGTTCTACTTAGTTATTTATGCTTAGTTCGCATAACACAGTTAAACCGTAATATATCTAAATTTTTATTATCAACGCAAGTTTATTTTAATTACCAACCTATTGAATTAATTAAATTATATGTATTAGTGGTATCAATTCTTTTTACATATGAACTTATTTATAGCCTTATACCTTTGTTTAATGATTTCCTATGGAAACTTTTAAGTATCAATATTGCAAATTCAATTTTGATATTTGAAAAATATAATCTCGAGGTAATGTACTTAATTTTTGTATTCTTTTGAAAATATAATCATCTGCTAATCTTACTCACTTTTTATAGTATTTGAAGTTACTGAGTAGTACTTATCTTGTATGTATCTATACCACGTAAGCTATCTCTTTTTCTGCATTGATTTATAGGTTTTTTTATGTGAGCAGCTTTATTAACCTTGGGTTATATCTTTACAGAATGGACTTTTACCTTAACTCCTCACAACAATATCCTAAGTGTAATTAATAGTTCGGTATCTCAAATACTATTAAATATAAATAACATGTCATTAGATTATACACAAACTCAGTATTTAGGTGGTGAGTTGTGATTCAGTTGGAATACTATTTGGTCTGACACGACCCCTGAAGTATACTCATTTTTATATTATTTTACAAAAGATTTGTCCACACAACTTATGATAATAGGGTCTAAATTATTCTCTTTTAGTATTAACATAAACGATGTACTTTCTTTGAATATAATATATATATTTTTTACTTTAGTACTACTTTATGTGTACCATTTTTATTCATCAAAAAAAATTATATTCTAGAAAAGTTAATTAATAAATATTTATTTAGGTTAAGTATACTTAAATTTGCTTATAATATAATTATATCCAAAGCTTTATAGTACAGAATTTCCATTCAACAAACCCCTTTAACATACGTACTCAACGTACTACAGGTATAGTAAGGTGTGAATCAACATCCCTACTAATCTTATTTTTAAAAACCAACACATTTTATACTTATAGTAATTTCTTAATAAATACTATAGTTCCTGCTTTTTCATATAAAATTATACATAATTTTTTTATCAAACCCTTTACTAAATTTTTCAAAACTTTAGTTTTTAAACAATACGGTTTGTATACTAATAACTTCACTAAAAGTTTATCTTACCATACAGTTAAAAACTTAACCAACCTATCATTTAAAGCTCCGTATAATTTTACTAAAACTTATCTACACCCTATAGCTATATTAAATTTCTCATTTCATAAAAGTACTTATAATACACTTATTGTATATATACTCTTTTTGATTACCCATACTTATTTAAACAATTTCACCAATTTTTCTTTATGGTACTCATATATATTATTACCTAAACATTTTTATATATTAAATTTCTGTAATAATTACTACTTTAAGTTACACCATCTCTAATTTGTATAGTTTTCCCTTATGGGGTATAAACCAAAATTATATTGCTTTTTTTAAACCAAACAATTTTATCATTATTCACGTTTGCTCCTGTTTTGTTAATTTTCCACTGTCTTTTTATCTTCTTGTTTAAACGTTGATTAGGTCCTATAGGAACTTTTTATGGGTCCCTTTTAACATTCTCCTTTGTTTTATTATTGTCACTTAATGAACTCTACTTAATCTTAGTAAACGGTAATTATAGTTTCATTGATTTCGGTAGATGATTTTTTTGTTTAGAGCTTGTAGACTCACATTTAGTATTTTGTATAGATAGTCTCGCCCTAGTTTCATCTTCACTCGTCTTAACTTTAACTATGTTTGCTTTATATTTTGGTGTAGAGTATATGTACAGAGAAGCTTTCATAAATAGACTTTTATACTTATTAAACTTGTTCGCTACAAGTGTTGTATTTCTTTTTTACTGTTATGATTATTTTTTAATCCTTTTTTCGTGAGAATGTATAGGTCTTTTTTCTTTTCTACTAGTCAATTTCTATTCTACTCGTATATATACCATAAAAGCTGCTATGAAAACCTTCGTTTTTTCTCGTATTAGTGATATGTTTATGTTCTTCTCTTTTATATTAACAATTAACACATTCTCTACGACTGATTTATCCCTTATTTTTATTCAAATACCTTTCTATGTATTTCATTATATTTTTATAGGTCAACAAGCTTTACACTTTATCACATTATTCTCTTTTTGTCTTGTAACATCTGGGGCAATTAAAGCCGCTCAATTTTTCTTCCATGTATGGTTACCTGATGCAATGGAGGCTCCAACTCCAGCATCAGCATTAATTCATTCCTCAACACTTGTTGTTGCTGGGATTTTTTTAGTAATTCGATTTTCCGTATTATTTGAATTCACGGTTTTCACTAATTATTATCTCGTTTTATTTGGTGCATTAACTTTATCCTTCGGTTCTATTACAGCTACCTTCCAGAATGATATTAAAAAATTAGTTGCTTACTCAACTATTAGTCAAATAGGATATTTAGTATGTGGTTGTGGTTTCTGTTGTTACGAAGAAGTGTTAATATATTTAATAATACACGCTTTAAACAAAGCTTTTCTTTTTGTCTTAGTAGGTTATACTGTACATTTCTTTAGTGGTAACACAGATATGAGACAAATGGGAGGTGCATTTCTTTACTCATTTGACATAACTATATTACTTTTCGGAACATGTTTTAATTTAGCAGGTTTACCTTACAGTGCTGGTTTTATTGGTAAAGAGTTTTTATTATTCCAAGTTTTACGGGATGATTTTATCTCTTTATTTGTTAGAGGATGTTGATTAGTTAGTTTTTTTTTCACACCCATATATATGTTCATACTTGTTTTTATCGTTATGTTTGGACCCAAAAAAGGTTTTATAGGGGTATATTCGTCGTCTTGAACAGTAACAGGTTTATTCCAAAATTTAACATTACTAAAATCCTCTAATTCCCAAAATGGAAACATGTTAACCCACCGTTTTCAATTCACTGTAATAACGTCTAAACTAACAACTTATTTCTTATTCTCATTCTGAATATTCTTCTTTTTTTTCGGTGAAATATTATTATTAGTAATTCTAAATTACTCAGTTACTATAGATACTATAATGTCAACTTCGTTTTTTAATATAAAACAACATATCATATTTTATATATCTTCAATGTCAAGTTATTTATCTACTCAAATTAACTTCTATATTATTTTTTTAACCAGTTCAGCATTATTGTACTTAATTAATTTGTCTTTCCAATCACAGTACTGATTATTTAGACACACCTATTGAAATTCAGTTTTAACAAGTCTTGTCATTGTTTATTTATACCTAAGTTTTTAATTCTTGTACGGTAGATATAGCTCAATTGGTAGAGCAACAGGTTGTGGCTCTGGAGGCTGTAAGTTCGAGTCTTACTATTTACCCTTTTATGTGATATGTTGAAAAACTTCCATCCTTAAATATTAACACTTTAAATCAAATTCATAACTATCTCAGACTTTTTCAATATTTTTGATCAAAACATATATATAAACCTTCTTGAGGTATGATAAACAACAAACTTGTTCATCAACTTTGTTTTACAAAATTTGAAAATCAACGTAACTATAGTACACAGTACCGTTATAATACCTTTAAGTCAAGTAAGTTATTAAGTACTATATTATTAGAAGTACCTAAATCGACTAACTTATTTAAAATATATACAACGTTATTAACCCAAACTACAGTTAGTACTTCCCAAATACACCCTTCACATAGATTTAACTTTTTATTAAATAAACAACTTAATATAAGTTCATTTAATTTAACAAAACTTAAGCATAAATGGTTAGATTCTTATCATCTTTTTTATAACTTATTTTTTTATAAGTTACCTCTACTATCATTTTCGACTCCAGTATTCCAGAACGAGTTATTGAGTTTAAACTGACACGTAAGTGATAAGCTTAAAACATATTGAAAATATGTCTCACCCTCATTTTATTTAGCAAGAAACAAAGTCATGAAATCTGAGTTCTTACTTTTTAATTATTTAGGTAAACAAGGTTTTTATATGGCGTTAGTGTTTGATGTTTTATACCATAAAAATACCATATTTCTACTACACCGTAATCAATTTTTTACCTTCGCTTTAGTCCCGTTACAGCATAGTTTATACACTGTTAACTTTGCTATACCTATTTCTAACGAAAGTCCATTTATACATTTGTTCTTCATTCGACTTTTATTACATATACAAAAAACTACAAAACAATCCTACCTTAAGCAAGTATCTCAAGTCTGGTCAGGTACTAAATTTCTATAAATGTTAATTAAATTTATAAATACTCAACACCACCTAAACAACTATACTTTTAAAATTAATAAAATAAACTCAAATACTAACAACCCCTTTAAAGTACTCCTAACCTCTCTTAAAAACCTCAATTATATTAGTTATTTATTAAGTAATAATTTGTATACTAGTTTACAATCTAGTTATTTATATACCTATTTAATAAAACATTCATATAATAAAAGACAAAGTACTAAACGAAGAGTTCATGCTAATCTAGCAAACAATTACATAACGAATTTAATCTAAGTTTAAATACCTTTTTTCTGGGAGTATAGCTCAATTGGTAGAGCAGCAGACTTTTGATCTGACGGTTATGGGTTCAAATCCCATTACTCTCACAATGCGTTACGCAAATCATATAATACTAGATTTTGAAAATAGCAAAAAAATCCAAAACTCTCAATATTGAGTTTTTAAATTTATTAATCAACAACCGTTAGAACCTTCTTTTATTTCACACGTTAGAATTCTAGATGTTATTACGTCCGGTCAAACCAAATTTAATCAACAAGAGTCTACTCAACCAGACATAAGCATTTTTGTTTCTTCCCCTAGTGAGTCCACAAGTAACCACTTAAACACTACGTTAAATCTTATAAATATAAATTTTTTAAGAAAAGAAAAGCTTTATACAAAACTTAAGTATTCCCGATCTCCTGCATACGATATTGTCTCAGGAGGTGCAGCTGCTTTATTTGCTGGATTCCTTGGATTTTTAGTACAAGAAAAGTTCGGTTTTGAATTAGTTGATTCTGGTGACTTTTATTTTTTAACCATGTATATTGTATTTTTATGTTTTAGCCTTAGACCCTTGTTAACAACAACTGAGTCAACAAAGTCCGTCTGAAGTGTTTTCAGTTTGTATAATATTTTCCTATTTTATGTAGATGTAGTATCTTTATTTTTTAGATCTGTAAAATAAGTTTATAAGTTGTCTAAAATTTAATCTAAAGGTTATTTAACCGTTGTGTTTTAAAGTAGTATATAAAGTAGTTTATAGAATGAAATTATATGAATGAATATAGGAGAATCAACTTCTTAGGCTAAAAAACTTAGTTTCGATAGAAAAAAGTATTGTGAAAGAACAGGTGAAAATTTATCAACGTGAGAAGTGAAATATCTATTGAAACTTAATGTGTATACTGTTAGAGCTTTAGCGATAACGTACCTTTTGTATAATGGACTAGCGAGTTAATATATATAGCAAGCTTAATTTTTAAGTAGGCGTAGGTAATTCATTACTAAAGTTATATATATTAGACCCGAAGCTAACCGATCTAATTATGGGCAGGTTGATGCGAAAGTTGAGGACCGAACCCATGAATGTTGCATTATTCTGGGATGACCTGTAATTAGGGGTGAAAGGCCATTCAAGGTTAGTGATAGCTGGTTCTCCACGAAAATTATTTTAGTAACGATTTTGTGATTATTAATTTAGGGTTAAGTAATCTTTATATACGGTGATTGAATATTAGACTATATTTCAAGAAACTTTTAATATAAATTAATAAATACAAAAATTTAGACTTATACGCGCCAAGGTGATAAGTCAAGAGGGAAACAGCCCAGATCGTTAGATAAGGCACTTAAAAACAACTAAGTCAGAAGATTTAATAAGAATACATTACTTAGGGGATAGGCTTGGAAGCAGCCATTCATTAAAGAAAGAGTAAAAGCTCACTAAGTTAATAAAATATAACGATAATAAATATTAAATTCTTGTTAATTCGATAATGTAGAGGTAGTAAAGTTGTTTGCCGAAGCTGCGAAAATAATATAATGTTTGGTAGTGGAGTTTTC
>Ga0115008_10001729_pt1 | contig 17917 bp, 20 predicted proteins | sample FraStrMetagenome_FD_87164 | JGI IMG/M metagenome (GOLD analysis project Ga0115008, IMG submission 87164) | Marine eukaryotic phytoplankton communities from Arctic Ocean - Fram Strait ARC3M Metagenome | ecosystem: Environmental > Aquatic > Marine > Oceanic | place: Fram Strait | collected...
TGCTTACTCAATGGCTTCTTACCCTGCTGAAGGACGCGAAATTATGCTTAATGTTCGTATTGCCACGCCACCATGGGATCGTGCAAATAATGGTTGGATGGATGTAAATCCAGGGATTGCTTCGTCTTATATTTTTGCTCAAAAACCAGGTGATAAAGTAACTATTTCAGGACCTTACGGCGAGTTCTTTATCAATGAAAGTGAGTCAGAAATGTTATACGTGGGTGGGGGAGCTGGAATGGCGCCAATGCGTTCGCATTTATACCACCTATTCAGAACCCTTAAAACAGGTCGTAAAGTATCTTACTGGTACGGAGGACGTTCTAAGCGTGAGTTGTTTTATTTAGAACATTTTGAAGCCTTAGAAAGAGATTTCCCTAACTTCAAATTCCATTTAGCACTCTCTGAACCAATGGAAGAAGACAACTGGAAAGTAAAAGAAAATATTGATGCCGAAGGCGACGGTTTTGTTGGATTTATTCATAACTGTGTTATTGATAATTATTTAAGCCACCATGAGACGCCAGAAGACATTGAGTTATACTTCTGTGGACCACCATTAATGAATCAAGCGGTTCAGAAAATGGGTGAAGATTACGGAATCGCTGATGAGCACATTCGCTTTGATGATTTCGGAGGCTAATCAGTTCTAAATTATTTAATCTGAAGCCCAACACATGTGTTGGGCTTTTTGTATTTTTGTACTATGAGTAAATCCCTGTCAAAACAAGAGATGCATAATCTAGCTATGAACCATGTGGGTAAGGACTTAGAATCCCGTGGATTTGAGTTTGTGGCTATAAATAGTAAGTTAAAAAAACACCCTCAATTTGTATGTATTGATAAAAACAGTCAGTACTTTTTTGTCATTGTTCGAGTGGTTAAGTTACCAGACAATCCTAATAACTACGATGTCGTTTGGATGGAAACCTTTAAAAAGCATGCACAAGATAAAGACGCCAAAGTATTATATGCTGGCGTTGGAATTTCGAACCCTCAAGGAGAAGACCTTCCCGTGTATCTTAATGAAGAATACCTCATTGAATACAATGGCATTCAAGTCATAGAAACGAACCTTAATTAAATTAAAATGATTAAAAAGCTCTTTTTTTTAATTTCCTTAGCACTTATTTCTTGTTCGGATTCCATTGAACAACTGCGGGTCTCTGGTCCAGTATTTGGAACGACCTATTCAATTATTTATGATAGTGATACTAATTTTGAAACCGCTTTTGATAGTTTATTTTTTGAAATTAACCGCTCTATGTCCACCTATATAACAACCTCAGATATCTCCAAGGTTAATTCAAATATTGAGGTTGTAGTTGATCATCATTTTGAATCTGTATTTTTATCCTCTAAAGAAATTTACACGACAACCAAAGGCCAGTTTGATCCGACTATTGGGGCTGTTGTTAATGCATGGGACTTTGGTCCTGAAGGTAAAATAGAGTCTTTAGATGGTCCACAAATTGCTAAACTGATGCGTTCTGTAGGCATGGATAAAGTAAGCCTAAATGATGGTGTGATCATCAAGCCACTAGCCACACGCTTGGATTTTAACGCCATTGCTAAAGGCTATGGTGTAGATGTAATCAGTGAATTTTTAGAATCTCAAGGGATTCAAAATTACCTTGTTGAAATTGGTGGCGAAATTCGTTCTTTCGGACAAAACTCTGTAAAAAATTCAAAGTGGGTCGTCGGGGTTCAACATCCTGATATTGAAGGCAATCAAGCCTACGTTAATACTTTAGTTCTTGAAAATGAATCCATGGCTACTTCTGGTACGTATCGAAAGTTTAAAATTGATGCTGATGGAAATAGGTACACCCATATAATTAACACCACAACCGGCTACCCTAGCCGTACTAATATTCTTAGTGTCTCTGTCATAGCTGCCAAGTGTATGACAGCAGATGCGTATGCTACAGCGCTTCAAGCGATGGGTGTTGAAGGCATCCGTTTATTTCTGGAAACACGTCCTGAATTAAAAGTATTTATTGTTTTTGTTTCTGAAGACACTACATTTGAAACAGCTGTTTTTAACGGGTTTCCGTTAAACTAGGGTTTGTAAACCACAGGAATAATTTCCCCTTTTGCGAGTCGGTATTTTTCAATTTCTTGAGGGCTTAGTTGGCTGGTGAAGTCTACCGCTTCTACTTTGAACCCACAGTTTTCCAGTTTTTTAAAATAATCCAACCCGTAGACACGTACGTGGTCGTATTGCCCAAAAATTTTGGCACGTTCTTTTCGATTTGTAATTGTATGGTCCTCAAACGTGGTGGCGCGTTTCAAGTCTTGTGGGATCTGAAAGATTCCCATGCCGCCTGGCTTCATCACCCGAAAGAGTTCTTGTATCGCTTTGGTATCGTCTAAAATATGCTCGAGCACATGATTACATAAAATGGTGTCAAAGCTATTAGATTCAAAAGGAAGGTTACAAATGTCTGCCTTTACTGTGGCGATTGGAGAGTTTAAGTCTGTCGTAATATACTCCAAATGCTTCATTTTTTTGAAACGTTTATAAAAGGCTTGTTCCGGGGCAAAATGCAACACTTTTTTTGGGGTACTAAAAAAGTCAGTTTCATTTTTCAAATACAACCATAATAAACGGTGGCGTTCTAAGGAAAGGGTAGAAGGTGAGAGTACATTTTCACGTTGTTTTCCATACCCATAAGGTAAGAATTTCCGAAAACTCTTGCCGTCAATTGGGTCTGTGTAAGTGCTGCCTTTCAAAAATAGAACCAAAAAGGGTTGTGCGACGTAGCTGAGTTTAATGAGCAACGGCCGTGGGACTAAATTTAAAATAAACTTAAAAAGTGTTTTCAAAATTTAAGTGTTTTGAAGCTCTAATGTATTAAGTTTTAATATAGCTTCTGTAATATGGTCCCACAATTTAAGACGGAATTTCAATGCCTCTTTTGCAGTCTCCAAAACTTCTTCCCATTTTTTGGCATCCTCGCCACACAATTCAGCCACCATTTTGAGTGAAATAGGACCGTGTTCATCACCGTCTAATTCGATATGACGGTTCAAATAGTATAGTAATTTACCATACGTTTTATCATTATCTTGAGTTTGCGATTGGCTCACAATTTCTAAAAACATATCTGGAATCACATCTTCTCTTCCAAACGTAAATGCCGAAGCAATACAGTGTGGTTTGTTAGAGTTCACCACTTCCATGGTAAATTGTATAAATTCTAAAATAGGCGGCTCTAAATCAATTTGTTTAGCAGCCGTTTCAATAGAGTCTCCGTTTTCAATTGCATTTACAAATAGGTCTATGGCGCTTGTATCTGCTTTTACTTGACTCATGGCATCCAAATACATTTCGTAATGACTCATAGGTATTCCTAGTTCGTTGACATCACTTTCTTCGGCCATTACGATTTCATTGATAAAACGAGCTGTAGCACCACCCCCTTTTGGGGTCCAAGGAACATTCACATTAGTCAAATGATTTTGAAGTGATTTTAATAAAGACATAAAATCCCATACGGCAAACACATGTTTTTCCATAAACAAACTCACATCATCCATATTAGAAAGTGTGCTGTACAACGGGTGTGATTTTAGCTGATTTCGGAGGGGTTCTAGTTGTAATTCAATAGCTTTTAAGCGACTCATGTATTGGTTAATTATAGTGTTAAAGGATTGATTCGTAATCCGTCTTCTTCATTGCTTTTTATCCCTAGTGCTTCATACACATAAGCGAAGGTTGATAGGAGTTCAGGCTTCCCATCAACTAGGGCTACGTTATGTTCAAAATGTGCACTTGGTTTGTTATCTCGGGTGGTAATTGTCCATCCATCATTATGATGTTGGATTTTATGCGTTCCCATATTAATCATCGGTTCAATCGCAACCACCATGCCTTCTTGAAATTTTTTACCTCGGCCTCGTTTTCCATAATTAGGCATTTCAGGTTCTTCGTGCATAACGCGTCCAATACCATGTCCAATAAGTTCTCTCACCACGCCGTAGCCATGAGATTCACAGTAATGTTGAATGGCATAACCAACATCTCCTACACGATTGTTGTGTTTAAATTCTCTAATGCCTTCATAAAGCGAAGCCTTAGAAACGTCTAATAATTTCTGAGTATCGGCATCAATCTCACCCACAGAAAATGTGTAAGCATGGTCGCCATAAAATTCATTTTTTAAAGCTCCGCAATCAACAGAAATGATATCACCCTCTACTAGTGGTGTGTTGTTTGGAATGCCATGAACGACTTGGTCGTTAGGACTCATGCACAACGTGTTTGGAAAATCATACATTCCTAAAAACCCTGGTATGGCACCATGATCTCGAATAAATGTTTCTGCAAGAGCGTCAAGCTGTAAGGTAGTGACTCCAGGTTTTACTTCGCCAGCAAGCATACCTAGTGTTTTTGAAACGATCAAAGCGCTTTCACGAATGAGTTCAATTTCTTCTTTTGTTTTAAGCGTTAGCATAGATAAAAATTATGCTTCAAAGATACTTAATAAAAGCGTTTTTTTATTGGTTTTACAGCCTTGATTTTGTTAGAATTATCTTAATTTTTTAAGATTTAAATAATCCAAAAAATCTTTTTTTTGGTGGATGGCTTAAGGGGTTGTCGCTTTCAGTTAGTAGTTGATAAACTTCTCCCCAACCGTAAAAACCGCCTATATTTCTATCGTCTATAAATAGGTCTGCATTTATTTTCCTGCTTTTTCTTGGGTCAAAGACCTCGTTAGGAAAACTACAGTTAACAGCATAAAACTCAAGTCCATTTTTCTTGCAAAAAGCGACGGCCTCGTCTAGTGTTTTTCCATGTCGATATGTCCAAAGTATGAGTCTATGTCCGTCCTGTTGTAGTTTCTTCAGGGTCTCAAAAGCAAATATATTAGGCTTCCCTATTTTTGGATATGCATCTTCTACGATGGTGCCATCAAAATCGATAGCAAGGGTTAATGTTTTTGTTAAATCCATAAAACAATAAATTATATTAAGCTGCTTTGTGTCATGACTTCAGGTTTTTCAATTCCAATTAGTTTCAAAATAGTCGGAGCAATGTCGCTAAGAACACCATCCTTTATGGTTGTTAATTCCTTGTCAATCAAAATGATTGGCACCGGGTTGGTGGTGTGCGCTGTATTAGGAGAGCCATCGGGGTTAATCATTGTTTCACAATTTCCATGATCGGCTATTAATAAAGTTGTGTATTCATGTTCTAATGCGGTTGTAATTACAGCTTCAACACAAGTGTCTACAGCCTCACAGGCTTTAATTGCTGCGTCCATCATCCCTGTGTGACCAACCATGTCTCCATTGGCAAAATTTAAACACACAAAATCAAGCGTTTCTTTTTTTAATTTCTCAACTAAAGCATCCTTTAATTCAAAAGCACTCATTTCAGGCTTTAGATCATAAGTGGCCACTTTTGGTGAGTTCCTTAAAATACGCTCTTCTCCTTTAAAGGGTGTTTCACGTCCCCCTGAAAAGAAAAATGTGACATGCGGGTATTTTTCAGTCTCTGCAATTCTTAGCTGTGTTTTTCCATGCGATTCTAGCACTTCTCCAAGGGTGTTTGATAGGTTGTCTTTGTTGAAGATTACCTGAATATTTTTAAAGTTATCGTCGTAATTTGTCATGGTCACATAATGCAAATTAAGTTTATGCATATTAAACTCATGATTATCGTTTTGGCTTAGTACTTCGGTCAATTCTCTTCCACGATCGGTTCTAAAATTAAAAAACAAGACTACATCGTCGTCTTTTATTTTTGCAACAGGTGTTTGTTCTTTATCAACCATTATAATTGGTTTTAAGAATTCATCTGTCACACCTTCTTTGTAATTAGATTCAATTGTTCCTGTCGCATTAGTGGACTTAACTCCTTTACCGTTTACGAGCGCGTCGTAGGCTAGTTTTACGCGTTCCCATCGATTGTCACGATCCATTGCATAGTAGCGCCCCGTGATGGTTGCTAGCTTCGCTTTTGATGTTTCTAAGCGCGATTCAAGCTCTGAAATAAATCCATAGCCCGACTTAGGATCTACATCTCTACCGTCTGTAAATGCATGTATATAAGCAGTGTTTATCCCTTGTTCTTCAATGACATCCAATAATCCATATAAGTGATTTATATGAGAATGGACGCCTCCATCACTAACCAAGCCCAAAAGGTGTACTGCCTTCTGATTCTTTTTCGCATAGCTTAATGCCTCCTTTAAAACATTCTCTTCTTTAAGAGTGTCATTGGAAACAGCTAAATTTATTTTAGCAAGATCTTGATATACAATTCTTCCAGCTCCAAGGTTAATATGCCCAACTTCACTATTGCCCATTTGCCCTTTTGGCAGCCCTACGTGAAGACCATCAGTTCGTAGCATAGCGTGGGCATATTTTGTATATAGAGTGTCTATAAATTGTGTATTTGCATTATCAATTGCAGATACTTTTGGGTCAGGGGATTTGCCCCAACCATCTAAAATCATTAAAATTACTTTCTTGTTCATGAATTGATTGTTATAATCAATGTCAAATATAAGAAGATTAAAATAAAATTCAGGTTAGGCATTGGATATTGATGCTAAAAAATAGTTGTATTTTTATGAAAATTAATTATTATAAATGCAATTTCAATTTAAAATTATACCGTCAGATTCCATTGAGATTGTCGTTCCTCTTGTTAAAAAGATGTCTAAAGCCTCAATTTCTGAAGGCTTGCTATTGGAGCGTTTTCGAGAGATGGTTACTCAAAACTATGAATGTGTAGGCGTTTATGAAGGTGATCAGCTTGTAGGAGTTTCTGGATTATGGTATGCCACACGACATTACTCTGGTCGCAGTGTAGAATTGGATCATGTATTTATAGAGAATGATTATAGAAATAAAGGATTGGGAACTCAGTTTATAAATTGGATACAAGATCATGTAAAATCAAAAGGATGTCAAGCAATTGAACTCAATGCATATATTGATAATGCACCCTCGCAAAAGTTTTATGAAAGAGATGCTTATCAGCGCTTAGGCTATCATTACGTCAAGCAGATTTAATTTAAGCTAGATAAATCAGACTGCGATTCTAGTTCATAAGGAAGTTTATTTTTTTCAAACACGCGTGCTTTTAATGGCCCCATTAAAACTATTTTAGAGCCCTTAACTTCTAGGTAGCTTCCTTCTCTTAGTCCAATTACAGGTTGGGAATTAAACTGGTGAAATTCTTTTATTCGTGTCTCTCTAGTTTCACCCATATGTGTACTACCGGGTTCGGGGTCTAAGTAATGAGGATTGATGTTAAACGGGAGGAGACCTAAAGTATTAAAATTCGGTGGGTACATGATTGGCATATCATTAGAAGTTCCAATGGTTAATCCACAAATATTACTTCCTGCACTTGTGCCTAAATACGGAGTACCGGACTCAATAGTAGATTTTAGTTCCGACATTAAACCGTTTTTATAAAGTTGATTGACCAATACAAATGTGTTTCCCCCACCCGTAAAAATAGCTTGGGCTAATTTAATGGCGTCTTTTGGGTTGTCAAACTCATGAAGTCCTTTAACTGCTTTATTGATTTTAGAAAATGCTATTTTTACAATTTCGGTATACTCTTGATGGGAAATACCACCAGGTCTTGCATATGGAATAAAGAGAACTGTATCCGTATTTTTGAAATGAACTTTCAAGGCATCCAAAAGATATTCTAAATAACCACTACCATGTACAGTGGATGTACTTGCAATTAAGATTTGTTTCATCTTTTTATTTTTGTAAATTTATAGAATATTATAATTCATAGCCCTTTTTTTTGATGAAATTCCTTTTTCACCTTTTTAGTATTAGTCTAATATCTTTATTTTCAGTTCAGGCGCAAAATACTCAAATTTCTGGACAGATTATTTCAGAAGGGGAGCTTGAAGGAATACACGTGATTAATAAAACAGCTTATAAGTATGCAACAACTGATAAAAATGGATTTTTTATAGTTGAAGGGAATGTGTCAGATTCCTTATATTTTTCATCTATACAACACCAACCAAAAACAGTCGTTTTAACCAAGTCAGTTATCGATAGTAGAACTCTTACAGTCACTCTATTAGAATCTTTAAATGAGTTAGATGAGGTTGTTTTAGGAGTTATTCTAACGGGAGACTTGAATTCAGACATTGGTAATTCGGAGGCTAAACGCCCATTAGATTTTTATGACCTAGGGATTCCTGGCTATACTGGTCCCCGAATGAATTTAGTAGAAAGACGACTTTTTGAAGCGGATAGCGGGCCGTTAATTCCTTTTGGAATACCCCCAAGTATCAATATTTACAAACTTTTAAATATGATATCAGGCCGCACGAAAATGCTAAAAACACACGTGAAGCTTGATAAAGATAAACAAAGTATTCAGCGCTTAAGTGATAAAGTAGGGCCTCTTTTTTTTATTAACCATGATTTAGCTGAAGACCAACGGATGGAATTTTATTATTTCTGCTCAGATGACCCCGATTTTCAAGCCCGCTGTATAAATCGAAGTGATGTAGAAGTCCTTGAATACTTAGACGAAAAATTAATAGAATTTAAAACTATTCAGTTACCCAAAAATTAATTCTTTATACAAAAGAAATATCATTGGACTTGCTATATTTGTAACATGATTAACACACATTTTTTATTTATCAGTGGCACTGAAATTACTTTCATCATGTTTATTGTGGTGTTGGTGTTTGGTGCAGATAAAATTCCAGGAATTGCCAAGGGCTTAGGTAAAGGGATGCGTTCACTTAAAGATGCCACTAACGATATTAAAGGAGAAATTCAAAAAAGTGCTGATAAAAATGGTATTGACACATCAGTATCCAAAGAAGTTACTGAAGAAATAAATAAAGTAAAGGACGGAATCAAAGACTTAACGGGTTCTGTGAAACGTAACTTGTAATCACTATTTTCGAATACTTACAGTAAGGCCGTCTCTAATTGGGAGCAAGACTGTTTCTATACGTGGATCTTCCTTTAACAATTTGTTATATTCTAAAACTATTTTTGTTGAGAGATCGTTAGGTTCTAGTGCCTCAATCACCTTACCACTCCACAAAACATTATCAGATAGAATAACGCCGCCAGGGTTTAGCTTGTCAATAATCTGATTAAAATAATTGATATAGTTTGGTTTATCTGCATCCATGAAAACCAAATCAAATTGGGTATCTAATGTTGGTATGATGTCTAGGGCAGGACCTAAATGCTGAATTATTTGAGACCCATAATCTGATTTGTCAAAATATGTTCTCTGAAAGTCTACTAATTCTTCGTTAATATCAATTGTATGTAACACGCCGTCCAGACTCAATCCTTCTGCAAGACATAGTGCCGAATAGCCTGTAAAGGTGCCTATTTCTAAAATAACTTTGGGTCTAATTAACTTAGACAAAACACTTAACACACGTCCTTGATAATGCCCGCTGAGCATTCTGGGTTGTAATATTTTTTGGTAGGTTTCTCTTGTCAGCGCTTTTAAAAGTGTGGGCTCGTCTTCAGAATGTCTTACAACATAACCATCCAGTTTCTCTGAAATAAAGTGCATTTATGAAAGTATTTTTTGAATCAATTTTTCAGCTTCTACCTTGTCATTTCCAAACAGCCATCTTAGGATATTGTCTTCCCAGATTTCATCGTATTGTGTTTGGTTTATGAGTTTGCGATCGAGACCAAGGTCTAATAGTTTTCCAGGATACGATGATTGGGCTTCACTTTCCATTTCTCCTAAAGGGTAGGGGTCATCTAAGCCCATAATTATTTGACTACTTCCTTGTCTTTTTAACATTAAGTCTAAGGAGTCTGTGTCATGGACTAGTGTGTCAAAATAAATATTTTCATGACCAACAGCTTTTCGTGGGTGTGTTTTTCCTTCAAATAGATCGGGACGACCATCAAACCCTTGTATGCGTCTTCCTAGATTCATTTGAGCCATCTGTCCTCCGTGAGCAAAACAGGTTCGGATGTTTGGATAGCGTTCTTGCATGCCGTTTAAAGTGTAAAAATGATAGGCATCTCCACACTGTGCAAGCATCCAAATTAAATGAAATCTCCAAGAGGTGTTTTCTAACTTGATCATTTTTTCACCATCATATGGGTGGACTTCAATCGCTAGATTATATTCATTTGCCAATTCAAAAATAGGGTCATTTTCTTTATCAAACACACTTCTCCATTGTCCAATGCTATCCATGAAGTGGGTAGGTAGGCATAGTACTTTTAAGTCCAATTCTTTAACGCAGCGTTCCATTTCCCATAAAGCACCTTGAATAAAACCCGGGTGCACCACAAAGCCACAAGTAAACTTTGAAGCGTTTTCGAGTTGCACCTTAGCATTAAAGTCATTTTGAAACCGCAAGGCTTTCTTCATTTCTTCCAAACGCAATCCGTTTCCGTACAGTTGTGATAAATTTAAAACTACCGCGTGGTCAATTTTATTTTCATCCATCCATTCTAATTTTTCATCTAAGAAAAAACTTGAATGTGTTACAGGACGGCTCCATCCTTTTTGAAGCATGTGTTTGCGTTCGTCATCAACCCAAAAGATCTCCTTATCCTTCATAAATTGAGGAATTTCTTCTGGATAGGGGAGTAAATGTGAATGTCCGTTAATGCGAAGTTTGCGTTTCATAAAATTGGTTTAAATTTTGTTGGGTGCTTCCATTGTAGTGCCACATTTTGAGCATGTACACTTATCCTTGTTAGTGTAATATTGATCAAATATAATAGGCATGTCTGTTTCTATATTACTTAGAACAAAGGGTGCTCTAAAGAGCTGGTGGTTACAGTTTTCACAGTACCATTCCAGCGCATCTTCCATCCCTTCAGAACGTGGGTATTCAATGACAATACCAACAGTATTAGCCCTGCGTTGTGGTGAATGGGGCACTTTTGAAGGTAATAAGTAAATATCTCCTTCTTTTATGTGAATGTCTTTCGCGACGCCTTTGTCGATTATTTTTAATACTATATCGCCCTCTAGTTGATAGAAAAACTCAGGTGTTTCGTTGTAATGATAATCCTTCCTGTTGTTAGGTCCTCCTACAACCATCACAATAAATTCACCGTCATTCCAAACACACTTGTTTCCAACAGGGGGCTTTAATAAGTCTCTGTTTTCTTCAATCCATGCTTTAATATTAAGGGGGGATACTAGCTTGCTCATCGTTTTTGTATTTGGATTAGGTTCTATAAAGTTACAAAGATTTTGTGCGCCCGCCGTCAACAGGGATATTAACCCCATTGATGTAGCTCGCCGCTTCACTTGCCAAAAACACAATAGCATTGGCTGTTTCTTCAGGTTTTGCAAAACGTTTAGCAGGCGTGTAGGTCTTCATAATAGCAGTCATTTCTTCTATGCTTGTTTTTGATTGTTCGGCTTTGACTTTAATAATCTCATTTAAACGTTCGGTTTCTGTAAAACCTGGTAGTACATTATTGACAGTTATCCCCAAATGTCCTAATTCAAAGGAGAGTGTTTTGCTCCAATTCCCTACCGCATTTCGAATGGTGTTACTAACGCCCAAACCTTCAATAGGTTCTTTAACAGAGGTTGATATGATGTTAATAATTCGTCCATAGAAGTTTTCTTTCATAAACGGCACAGTAAGTTGAGCGAGTACGTGGTTGCATTTTAAATGTTGTGTAAATGCATCTTCAAACGCTTCTAAACTGGCGTCAATGATTGGTCCACTTCTTGGGCCGCCAGTATTGTTTATAAGGATATGGAATCCATGGTTTTGGAGGATATAGGTCTCTACCTTTGATTTTAACGCTTCAGGATTCATAAAGTCAGCAACGATGTAATCGTGGTTTTGTGCGTTCGGAAGTTGCTTAATAACCTCTTTTAGTTTAGATTCATTTCGCGCTACTAGTGTTACGATGACGCCTTCAGAAGCTAACGCGATTGCCGCTGCTTTTCCAATTCCTTGTGTGCTTCCGCATACGAGGGCATTTTTATGTTCTAAGTTTAACTTCATTTTTTTATTATTCGTAATTGATACATATGTTTTTTGTTTCTGTGAAAAACCGAAGCGCTTCAAAGCCACCTTCTCGACCCACTCCAGATGATTTAATTCCACCAAAAGGGGTGCGTAAATCTCTTTGCATCCAGGTGTTGACCCATACAATTCCACATTCTAATTGTTCAGAAAAGAATAAACTACGTTTCAGACTATTGGTCCAAACGGTAGCTGATAACCCATATTTAACATCATTCGCCATTTCTAAAACCTCGGACTCGGAATTAAAAGGCATTATAGTAACGATGGGGCCAAAAATTTCTTCCTGGTTTAAGGGACACAAATTAGAATCTACTTGGATAATCGTGGGCATTAAGTAATAGCCTTCTTCATAGCCTTTTATGCGGACCCTTTTTCCGCCATACACTAATTTACTTTCATTTGAATCCGCTCCGTCAATAAAGGTAAGTACTTTTTCGATGTGAGCTTTAGAAACTAAGGCGCCAACTTGTGTGGATTCGTTTGAGGGATGGCCTACAGTGAGTTGGCTTACACGCTCTATAAAGTCGGTCTTAAACTGCTCAAATAGCGAGGCTTCTACAAAAATCCGACTGCCACATAAACAAATTTGTCCTTGATTAGAAAATGAAGACTTTACGGTTGTTGTTAGCATTTTTTCATAATCACAGTCTGCAAAAATGATATTTGGATTTTTCCCACCTAATTCAAGAGAAAGTTTTTTAAACATTGGCGCTGCTGTTCTTGCGATGATTTTTCCTGTTTCTGTCCCCCCTGTGAATGAGATCGCTTTAATGTGTGGGTGTTCAACAATTGCTTGACCTGTAGTGGTGCCTAACCCGTGTACGATATTTAAAACTCCTTTTGGAAGTCCTGCTTCATTACAAATTTCTCCTAAAAGAAATGCCGTGTAGGGAGTGATTTCACTTGGTTTTGCAATCACACAATTACCAGCTGCTAATGCTGGTGCAATTTTCCAAGTCAGTAAATATAAAGGGAGATTCCAAGGCGAGATACATCCAACGACTCCTAACGGATGCCTCAGTGTATAGTTAATGGTTTTTTCACTTTTAGTTTCATGACTTTCACTGTGGAACTGAGTGATGGCATGTCCAAAAAACCTAAAGTTACTGGCTGCTCTAGGGATATCGACACTTTTGGCTACCGTAATTGGCTTGCCATTATCTTTACTTTCAGCCTCCGCAAAACGGTCTAGATTATCTTCTATTAGGCGCGCTATTTTTAGTAAAATTACACTTCGTTTTTCTAGGGATGTTTGAGACCAGGACACAAAAGCTTTTTTAGCCGCTTCGTAAGCTAAATTCACATCTTTTAGGCTTGAGTTTGGAGTGTGTCCATAAACACTTCCATTAGAAGGATTATAGTTGTCTAGCCATTCGTTTTGAATAGGTTCCAGAAATTCGCCATTGATATAGTTTTTCAGCTGAATCATACCTCTTTTTTATAGGCCATTACTTTAATCTCGATGACTAAATCTGGATGCGGTAATTGATGTACTGCAACCGTTGTTCGGGTCGGTCCTGTTTCAGGGTTAAAGAATTCGCCATAAACTTTATTGTAGCCTGCAAAATCATTCATATTTACTAAAAAAGAGGTGACATCTACGACGTCATCTAGGCTAGCACCTTCACTTAATAAATTAGTGTTTATATTTTTCAGGACTTCACGAGTTTGAGTTTCGATATTTAAGTGTTTAGTGCCCATGTCATCAATGATATCCACCCCTGCAATACTATTATCTTTTCGTCTTGAGCTTGTTCCAGAAACAAAGATAAAATCGCCCACTCGTTTTGTATGTGGATATGCGCCTCTTGGTGTTACTTTGGTACTCATAGTTTTCTATTTAATTAATACTTAAATGTTCTAGCAATAGTGTCTTCCATAAGGATGTTACTCGTTTCTTCTTGTACTTTTTTAAGCACCTGCTTTAGGGGTTCTTTTAGGCTTATTTTGTTAGCTGCCAACATGCTTAATATCGCCTTGTCTTGGGCGCGCCCAATTGTCATAGCCTCGTTATAGCCAATCGTTTCTTTAAAGGTGACGAGCGAATATTTTGAATGATAAACTTCAGGAAATTCTGCTTCCAGCGCCATTTCAATTTTTCTTTTTTCTTGAAATATTGGATTAGCAACGTGGTCTTTCATTTCATGAAAGTTGTCAATCGCTAGGTCTGCAATGCCATCGGTATCAATTTTTCTATGGTTTTGAAAGTCTTTGAAAGTTGCTTCCCAGTCTCCATCATGGGTATCTAAAAAAGCATCGAATTCTACAACATCCTCAAAAGAGGCATTCATCCCTTGTCCGTAAAAAGGGACTATGGCATGTGCAGAATCTCCTAACAGTAGGCTGTGCCCTTTGTAGTTCCATGGAAAACATTTAACAGTTCCTAAGGGAGCGGTTGGATTTTCGAAAAACTCAACGGCTAAATTTGGCATGAGTTCAAGCGCGTCAGGAAATTCTTTTTCAAAAAATTCAGTTACAATTTCAGGAGTTTTAAGGTTGTTGAAGTTGTAGGTTCCAGATTCATAACTTAGAAATAGTGTGACTGTAAAGCTGCCATCTAAATTAGGCAATGCTATAATCATGAAGTCGCCCCTTGGCCAGATATGGAGTGCGTTTTTATAGGTTTTAAAACCGCCCTTTTCGTCGGGTTGAATGGTTAGCTCCTTATAGCCATGTGTAAGGTAGTTTTGAGAAAAACTAAATAAAAACTTACGCTCTTTAAAGTAACTTTTTCGCAAAGCAGATCCTGCACCATCAGTTCCAAAGATGAGGTCTGCAGAAACAGTAAACTCAGCTCCAGAAATAGCATCTTCAAAAGAGGCTTTCTTATTGTCAAAGTCTACGTTTGTACAGCGTTTTTGAAATTCTATTGTTACATTCTCAAGAGCCTCCGCTTCGTCTAGAAGTAGGGCTGTTAGTAATTCTCTTGATATTGAATTGATAGATTCGTCTTCACGTCCACTATAGTTTGAGAGAAATGTATTTCCTTCGGTATCATGTACCATTCGGCCATGCATAGGAATGCATAATGATTGCACCTTTGATTCTAAGCCTACTAACTTAATCGCTTTAAGTCCGCGATTAGAAAAGGCTAAATTAATAGAGCGTCCAGCGCTAATATCTACGGTTCTCAAATCCGGTCGCATTTCTGTCACATGGACTTTAAACCCACGCTGTCCAAGCCTTAGGGCAAGTAGGGATCCACAAAGTCCGGCTCCAATTATTAGTATGCTTTCTTGTTTAGGCATTCAGTATTTTTTTTAATTGTTCGACCATTTTAAAAACATCTTCAAATGAATTATAAAAAGGGACGGGCGCACAACGAATGACGTCTGGAGTTCTCCAGTCGGTTATTACATGTGCTTCGGTTAATTTAGTATGTAAAGATTTATTAGCATTTTTAACTTGTATCGATAGTTGACACCCTCGTTGCTCGGGGTCTTTTGGGGTGATGATAGAAATATTCTTATTATTTAGTTCTAAGATAAGATATTCTAAATAGCCAGTAAGTTGTCTTGACTTTTTAATTAAAGCAGGCATTCCTACGTCACTAAACAGTGCTAATGATGCTTTTATGGCAGCCATAGATAAAATAGGAGGGTTGCTTAGCTGCCAGCCTTCTGCACCCGGAGTGATGTCTAAGGGCTGACGCATGTCAAAACGTGTTTCTTTATTTTGGCTCCACCAACCCGCAAATCGTTTTAGGGTTTGGTCATGGGCATAGCGTTCGTGAACAAAAACACCACCAAGACTTCCAGGACCTGAATTCATGTATTTATAGGTGCACCAGGCGGCAAAATCCACCCCGCTTTCATGAAGGTTTGGCTGAATATTTCCAACCCCATGCGCTAAGTCAATTCCTACTTTACATCCTTTTTCATGCCCTAGCTCACTAATTTTTTTTAAATCTAAATATTGTCCTGTATAATAATTGACGCCACCAATCAAAAGCAATGCGATTTCATCGCCATGTGACTGAAGTATTGATTCTAGATCTTCTATGTTTAAGAGCGTCTCTCCTTTTCTAGGCGACCACTCTATCAAAGACTCTAACGGGTCAAATCCATGAAATCTTAGTTGGGTTTCTACCGCATACCGATCTGAAGGGAAGGCATCGCTCTCAATAAGAATTTTATGTTTTAATTTGCTGGGTTGATAGAAGGAAACCATTAACAAATGTAGGTTCGTCGTTAAGGTGTTCATTATGACAACTTCTATAGGTTTAGCACCTACAATTTCGGACATTGTTTCGGTAAGAAACTCATGATAAGGCATCCAAGGATTTTTGGCCTCAAAATGGCCCTCCACGCCCAGCTTAGCCCAGTCATCTAGTTCTTGTTGAATGTATTTTTTAGTATCTTTTGGTTGAAGGCCGAGGGAGTTTCCAGTGAAATACAACCATTCCTCTCCATCTGAGTTTTTAGGAATGTGAAACTTAGTACGGTAATGAGCCAAAGGATCTAGGAGATCTTGTTCCTTAGCATATTCGATTCCGGGCTTAAAATTTGTCAATTTGTTGAATTTTGAATTCTTTCAAAAATAAGCATTTTCGATTTAAAATAAAACGGATAATTTAAAGTTTACCTCCTTATTTTAGCAAGTGTTTAAATTTTTGCTGAAATTTCCTTAATCTTGGAATAGAAACATTTCTTATGTAAGAGTTGTTTGGGTGAAGTCGCTCATAGTTTTGATGATAATCTTCTCCTTGCCAGAATTTTAGAAATGGATATACCTCAGCTGCAATATTTATATTTAGCTCTTTTGTAAGTTGTTTTATTTTATGAATAACCTCGTCTTTTTGGTCTTGATTCTGATAAAAAATAATAGAACGATATTGGGAGCCATTATCTGGGCCTTGACCATTGACTTGTGTTATATCTTGCGAGCCAAAATAGACCTCTAAAAGGGTTGAGAAGCTCACAACAGTTGGGTCATATAAAACCTCAACAGTTTCGGCATGACCTGTTCTACCCGTATTACTTAGTTGGTAAGTTGGGTTTTCGCTGTGCCCACCTGCATAGCCATTAATCACTTCAGTTACGCCGTTCACACTCTCATATACGGCTTCAACGCACCAAAAGCATCCACTAGCAAAATAGGCTTTAGCTAAGCCATCTTGAAGCGGAACCTCAATGGCTTTGGCATTAATAATAGCGTCTTGCTTTGCGTTAGGTTTTTTAGTTTGGCAACTTACTAAGCTTAAGTTCAAACTAATCAATAAGGTTAAAATAGTCTTCATCAGGAATTTATTTAGAGCTTAAAATTACATTCCTTTTTTTATAAAGATGTGAAAGTTATATTAAATAAAAAAGCCTTCATTTAATGAAGGCTTTTAAATTAATTAGATTGATGTGATTATAGTTTAGAAAATAGTTTTTCCATTTTAACCTTTTGTTCTTCGGCTAATGCAGCATCAACTAAGATTCGACCACTGTGCTCATCTGTAATAATTTTCTTACGTGAAGCAATCTCCATTTGAATTTGAGGTGGTATTGTAAAGTAAGAGCCTCCAGAAGCGCCTCTTTCAATAGGTACAATTGCTAATCCGTTTTTAACACTCGCACGTATTTTTGTGTAAGCAGCTACAAGTCTAGATTCAATATTAGTCTTGTAATCATCAGACTTAGAAAGTAGAAGTTTTTCTTCTTTTTCAGTCTCAGCAAGAATAGCATCTAAATCTGCTTTTTTGTGCTTTAAGTGAGTTTCACGTTCTTGTAAACGTTCTTTAGTTCCATTAATAACCTCGTTTTTTTGTTCAATTTGAGCACTAAATTCTTTAATGTGCTTTTCAGCTAATTGAATTTCTAATTCTTGAAACTCAACTTCTTTACTTAAAGAGTTGAATTCACGATTATTACGAACATTTTTTTGTTGTTCGGTATATTTTTTAATCAAACCTTTAGCTTCTTCAA
>Ga0115008_10001730_pt1 | contig 17912 bp, 15 predicted proteins | sample FraStrMetagenome_FD_87164 | JGI IMG/M metagenome (GOLD analysis project Ga0115008, IMG submission 87164) | Marine eukaryotic phytoplankton communities from Arctic Ocean - Fram Strait ARC3M Metagenome | ecosystem: Environmental > Aquatic > Marine > Oceanic | place: Fram Strait | collected...
TCTTTGCTCGTACACACTATTCAAACTTGTAAACCACATATCTGAACATTTTAATGCTTCAATAGCTCCTTTTTGAATCCCTAAAAACATCCCAGAATCCATATTACTTTTTACGCGTAATACTGCGTTTATATAATCATGTCGTCCCAGTAACATCCCTACTCGCCATCCAGCCATATTAAAAGTTTTACTCAACGAGTTTAACTCTAAACACACATCTTTAGCATCCTTATATTTTAAAATACTTCTAGGGAAACGATTAAGTACAAAACTGTAAGGATTGTCATTAATAATTAAAATATTATGACGTTTACCAAATTGTATTAAGTCTTCATATAATTTAACAGAACCTTTTTCTCCTGTTGGCATATGCGGATAATTTACCCACATAATTTTCACATTCTCCACACCTCTTTTTTCTAATGCTACAAAATCTGGGCACCAATTAAACTCTTGAGTTAAATCATAAAAAACAGGAACAGCTCCTACTAAATTTGTTACCGACTTGTACGTTGGATATCCTGGATTTGGAATTAAAACCTCATCGCCTGGATTTAAAAATGCCATTGAGATATGTAAAATCCCTTCCTTACTTCCCATTAATGGAAGTACTTCGGTTTGCGCACTTACATTAACTTCAAAATGTGTTTTGTAAAAATGGGCGATAGCTTCTCTTAATTCTAGAATACCTTGATAACTTTGGTATTTATGAGCTGCATCGTCTTCAAACGTTTCTACAAGGGCATTGAGAACTGCTTCTGGTGGATCCATATCTGGACTCCCAATACCCAAATTAATAATAGGCTTGCCTTGAGATTTAAGCAAATTCACTTCTCTCAACTTTTTAGAGAAGTAGTATTCTTCTACATTTTGTAAACGTTTAGCAACCTGTATCATAGTCTCGCGTTTTTATATTCTCCTAAAACCTTAAAGTCTTGTGCCATAATTTTCATGATCGATTTTGCTTTATCGTAGTCTTCATAAGACTCAAAAGTGACATCGACAAAAAAAGCATATTTCCAAGGGGTTTCTATTTTTGGTAAGGATTGGATTTTAGTCAAATTTAATTGACAATCACTCAACACGTTTAAAATAGTTGCCAAACTTCCTCTTTTATGATCTAATTCAAATTTTATCGAAGCTTTATTAATTTCGTTTTGAGGTATTTCAGAATTTTTAGTCTTGACCACAAAGAAACGCGTTTCGTTATGTTTGATGGTTTGAATACTTTCTGAAATGATATTAAGCTCAAACAATTGGGCTGCTAAACGCGATGCGATAGCTGCTATATTCTTGGTTTGATTTTTCTGTATTCTTTGCGCTACTTGAGCGGTATCAATATCTTCAATCAGTTTAATATTTGGATACTGTTTAAAAAACGCTTTACACTGCAACAATGCCATAGGATGAGAATACACCTCCTTAATATCATCGATACTTTGATTTGGCAATGCCATTAAATGATGTTGAATATCTAGGTAATGTTCTCCTACAATATGTAAATTATGAGTATCTATTAATGCATAATTGGGGATAATTGAACCTGCAATAGAGTTCTCTATTGCCATAATTGCTGCATCATTCTTTTTACTTAAAATACTATCAATTACTGCGTCAAAAGTCATACACTCATCTACCAAAGCAGCGTCACCAAGATATTGTTGTGATACAATATGATGAAACGATCCTTTTACTCCTTGTATGGCTACTGTTTTAATCAATCTCTTTTAAATTTTCAAATAATTATATAAAAAAAGTCTCGATTTTCATCGAGACTTATATTTAATGTATTTCTTATAAATTATACATACAATGTCTCGTTCTTCTCGCTAAAAAAGAAATAAAACCAGCTAAAATATGTATGATTTGATGTATTCATGTCATTATTAAGATGCTAAAGTACTTATATTTTTAAGAAATCAAAATTGTTAGCCAATTTATTTAGGTTTTACGTTTCATAATTAAAGAATTGATAATTTAAAGTATGTCATTACTAATAATTAGTATTTTTGAACAAACAAATTGATATATGTCTATTGAAGTTGAAAACGTTTCAAAAGTTTATGGCGAGCAAAAAGCACTAAACAACATTTCATTTTCTGTAAATACAGGAGAAATTGTTGGTTTCTTAGGGCCTAATGGTGCTGGAAAATCTACACTTATGAAAATACTAACGACTTACATTGACTCAAGTCAAGGTGTCGCCAAAGTAAGTGGGTTTGATGTTACACTAAATAAACAAGACGTACAAAAAAGTGTTGGTTACTTACCAGAACACAACCCTCTGTATTTGGAGATGTACGTCAAAGAATATCTAACGTTTAATGCAGGAATTTACAAAACTTCAAAAACTAGAATCAATGACGTTATTGAGCTCACAGGTTTAACGCCAGAGGCTCACAAAAAAATAGGTCAATTATCAAAAGGATACAGACAAAGGGTTGGCTTGGCGAATGCTTTACTGCATGATCCATCGGTTTTAATTCTAGATGAACCTACAACTGGATTAGATCCAAATCAATTGGTAGATATTAGACACTTGATTAAAAATATTGGTAAAGACAAAACCGTATTTTTATCAACACATATCATGCAAGAGGTTGAAGCGATTTGTGATCGGGTCATCATTATTAATAAAGGTGAAATCGTAGCAGACAAAAAACTTAAAGACTTACGTGACGACAAAGAACAAACAGTTATTGTAGAGTTTGACTATCGTGTTGAAGATGCTTTTCTACTGAAACTACCTAACGCCAAGATCGTTAAAAATACACATGATTTTATTTACGAAATCACATTTGCCACGGGAGAAGACATGCGTTCACATGTTTTTGATTTTGCTCATGATAATGATTTAAAGATTCTTCAATTGAATCAAAAAAATGCGAGTTTAGAAAGTTTGTTTAGGGAGTTGACAAGTTAGATGTCAGTTTTCAGTGTTCAGTGTTCAGTGTTCAGTGTTCAGTGTTCAGTGTTCAGTGTTCAGTAGAAACTTATGAATTAATCCTCAAAAATAAGCTGTCCAGTATAAAATTGCTCTACATCTATAACTGGAGGCGTGTTGACAAGAATCACATCACCTGTACCTCTAATTTCGCCAATTAAAGATTGTTGCACATTTATGATCATATCGTTACTACTTCGCTGAAAGATGTCAACATCCTGGGCTATCAAATTACGACCTTCAAAACGTGCATCACCAGAATAGTATTTCACGATTAAGTTATTAACCTCACCACTAATAAAAGACGATGACAAGTTATTGACTTCAACTCTTAAAGTATTACAATCCACTTCAAGTTGAAAATCACCATTAGTATTCACTTCACCTTCTTGATTAAAATCTTCAGATAATAGCTTTAAACTACTATAAGTCAAAACCCCTTGACTCCTTACTGGAAGACCAGACCCATTTCTTATTTCGGAAATATTAGGAGAAGTTACAAACACTTTAGTTATGCCATAATCACGAGTAAAATTGCACGCGTTATTATTGTAAAGCTCTAAACGTCCATCACTAACTCGAACCTCAATATCACTTAATAAATATTCACCAGTTTGAACAGTTACACTTTGCAGTGGCCCATCACTTATGACTAATTCAACTCTAGGGAATACAGTAATTTTATTAAATATAGCAACCTCAAAATCTCTTTCTATAATATCTCCAGCATTTTGGAAACAATCGGGCGCATTCTCACCATTGCATGATAGTAGAACAACTGTAAAGAATATGTAAACTATTTTCCTCATAATCTAATTCCTAATCCAAATTCAACTGCCTCTGCTTTTGCACCGTGAGATTTAAGTGTAATGGCTCCAAATATTTTATCACCAAAATAGCGTTTAAAACCAATTCTATTATACACACGCCCTTCAAAATCGTAAGGATAATACACATAATAACCCAATTGTGTAATAACCGATAGTTTATTTATAAATAACTCATGACCTACAAAAACACCAACACGTTTCCAATCCTCATCACCAGTAACGTCAAATTCTGGGAACGCTACAGAGTAATACGTAATCAACTCATCTAAAAACTTTGAGAAAAACACATCTGCACCTACTTGAATGGCACTTTTTCTATTTAGTCGCTTATCTGCATATCCCGAAAGGACATAAAACGGAAACTGACCAACACCAATAACATCACTTTCATTCAAACCGGTTCTAAAAGCAAAATTATATTTTATGGGTTCTTTATATTTTTTTTCTTCGGAGGAAGGGATATACTCAGGTTCTTTCTCATAGTTCAATAAATAATTTGCACCTACATTAAAGGCAAAAGTATTTGTTGATGTATTTGGTGCTTTAAAATTTGCGTTAGAATAGTGAACAAGTGAAATACCTGCCTGTAACCCAAAGCCCTTAAAAATATTCTCTTTCCTGTAATTTAGCATCAAATACGTAGAGCTCATCAAATCTGAACCGTAAGCATTGTTTTGAAAGTTCGTGACCTTATCGTACGAATTAGTTGTGTAAGCTATTCCTTGACCAATTCTAAAATTTAAATTTCGATTTAAAAAATAAAAATTATAGTGGGCATACAAACTATAATTTTCGCCCAAAAATTGATTTTTCATATCCTGATAGATAAATGAAAATCCCCAATCTGGATAATTAAATCTACTTTCCCAGTCTTTAAATCCGTAAGTTTTTTTGTTGTAGCTTACAATCAATCCGCTTGGATGATCTGTAATTAAATGAGAAATATCTGAATTATGTTCTAAAATTGTTCCTGAAAACAAACTAACATCTAACGTAAAAAGATTAGGATCCTCTTCTTGCGCAAAAGTTGTAAAGCAGAACAAACAAAAAAAGTAGGCAAAAAAACGATTCATAAATTTAGATAGAGCGTAAAAGTATGTAATACCAATTACAACTTAAATTATATTTGATATTATTAATTTTTCCTCTTTGTAAACGTTATAATAATCTGAAGTGTGCGTCTTGTCTAATGCGTAAAAAGTTGCTTATACATAATAATCATCTCCTGTATTGTTTAAATGATAAACTCCTGCTTTAAAATACATGTATTGTCCGCCAACATTAAAGCCACTGTTAACCATATTTACAGTTTCAACAACATCAGGTTTTCCTTCTCTAATAATGGTAACTGTTAAAATATCCCCAACAACTTTAATCGTATAACTAAACTTTTCATCAAGGGCTATTCCGTCAGAAGGATTGGAGGCACTACTACTCCTAGAACCTATCATTTCGTACCATTGCTCAGCTCCATTACCATCTGTAGGTTCGTGAGCAAAATAAATAGAACCTAGTGTATTGTTTTGTAGTTTCCTATAATAAATGCGAACAGGCTCATCATCATTGGCATGTATTTGTCCTATAATAACTCGCCCAATGTGACTATCAATACCTGTAGTTGTTACATGATTTATTGCCAGAGTAGCATTCATTTCACCATCGTAACCTGCTGCTGCATTTACATCTGAGGCAGGAGCAGTTCCAAAAACCCAATTATTTCCATTTACACCCTGAGTACTAATACTCGTATCTGTACCTCTAAGCATTTCTCTCAACTCAACTCTTGTATAAACTGTGTTCGCCGAAGTTGTAAAGCCATCTACTGGACATTTAAAAACCATACCTCCATCATCTCCAGTATAAAAATAGTCGTTATTTTTATAGTTATTATTGATTTCACTCACCGTAATAGTTGTGGCTGTTCCATTTCCTTGGTCTTCAGGAATACTTAAATTTCAAGTAGATAAATCAAAATTTTCTGCAGGTGATTTATTTGGATCTAAACCTTCTACAATTTCTTCGGCTGCTGCTTCTGTAATTGTTAAGTCTCTAGTAATATCACCACCTGAAACCGTTACTATTCCTGAACGACTGTTGGAGGCTGAGTTTACAGCTACAGAAACGCTTATGGCACCATTATTAGTTCCACTTGAAGGTGAAACTGAAATCCAGTTACTATTTTCACTTGCAGTCCAATTCAAATTAGATGTAACAGTAATAGATTGTGTTTCTTCGTTTGCGGAAAACTGTGAAATCGAAGATATTTGTAAATTTTCTATTAACGTATCTTCATTAGAATCGCTAGAACTACAACTAAATAGTATAATAAAAATTGAAAGTGCAAAAACACTGTTTAGTAATTTCATAACGTTTTTTTTACAAAAAATAACACATAAAAGATTATTGAAACATAAAAACACCTAAACATCAAATGAACCTAAAAAATCTATATCAAATTCCGGTTTTAAATTAAAAAATCTGATCGGCTATAGCTTTTATATTTGTGCTCTTTCCCATTGAATAATAATGAAGCACAGGAATTCCTGCAGCTTTTAACTCTTTAGATTGTTGAACACACCATTCCACACCAACCTGCCTAACAGCAGTATTGTCTTTACATTTTACAATGTCAATAATTAAATCTTCAGGTAAATCAACATGAAAACGATGTGGAATCAAATTCAACTGTTTCCCAGTAGCGATAGGTTTTAAACCAGGAATTATAGGCACAGTAATCCCTTCACTTCTGCATTTTTTTACAAATTCGAAGTACTTTTCGTTATCAAAAAACATTTGTGTTACAATATATTCTGCACCGCTTTTTATTTTCTTTTTTAAGAAATGGATATCACTATCCAAACTTGGTGCTTCCATATGTTTTTCAGGATAAGCACCTACACCAATACAAAAATTAGTTTCAGAACAGTTTTGTAATTCCTCATCTAAATACACACCACTATTCAATTCGGAAATTTGACACACCAAATCATTGGCATAGGCATGACCTTCTTTTTCTGGCTTAAAATAGGTTTCTGTTTTCACAGCGTCACCACGTAAAGCCATAACATTCTCAATACCCAAAAAATCAAGATCTATAAGAAAGTTTTCTGTGTCTTCTTTTGTAAAGCCGCCACACAAAATATGTGGTATCGCATCTACGCCATATTTATTTTGAATGGCTGCGCAAATACCAACAGTTCCCGGGCGCTTTTTCACAATGTGCTTTTTCAACAAACCATTGCCAGCATCCTTAAATGTATATTCTTCGCGATGATACGTGACATCAATAAATGGAGGATTAAACTCCATCAACGGATCAATATTATCAAAAATAGATTGAATATGTTGCCCTTTTAAAGGCGGCAAAATCTCAAAGGAAAATTGAGTGTTTCCTTTGGCCTTATTTATATGTTCTGTTACTTTCATACTTAGTTCTGCTAAAACAATAATTATTTAATATGTACATGATGCATCTACAGCACCCTTAATACAATAAAAACAATAAAAAGACTAAGTAAAAAAAATATAGATTTACACAGATAAAAGACCAGCTACCAGCAACGAAACCACTGCTAGGAGTAGTACTTGAATAGCAAATTTAATTTCTAATTTATATTTCTTCATAACAAATTAATGCTGGTTAAATTTTTCTCAAAATTATTACTTTTTTCTATTTCATTGTTATCCTAATCGAAATTAATTGTTAAGTTTTCAATAATTTTTATTGCTCTATTTTATAGGCTAATTTTCATTAATTAACCAAATTTGGATTTAGCCATTTTCTTGCTTGATCTTCACTTATGTGCCTACGTTTCGCGTAATTTTTTAATTGATCTTCAGTGATTTTACCTAATCCGAAATATTTAGATTCCGGATTTCCAAAATAATATCCACTGACACTTGCTGCTGGCCACATAGCTAAACTTTCGGTTAACTCTACACCAATATTTTCCTTTACATTTAATAATTGCCAAATCGTTTTCTTTTCTAAATGATCAGGACATGCTGGATAACCTGGTGCTGGACGAATACCTTTATAGGTTTCTTTAATCAAATCGGCGTTAGTTAATTTTTCTTCGGAAGCATAGCCCCAAACTTTAGTTCGCACTTCTTTATGCAGGTATTCAGCAAAGGCTTCAGCTAATCGATCTGCTAGTGCTTTAATCATGATGGAGTTATAATCATCATGATTGACTTCAAATTGTTTTGCTAATTCCACAGTTCCAAATCCTGTCGACACACAAAAAGCGCCCATATAATCTTGGATTCCCAAATTTTTTGGTGCTATAAAATCTGCTAAAGCACTATTTGGGACACCTTCTCTTTTACTTAATTGTTGACGAAGGGTTAGGAATGTGAGTGTATCCTCTTGAGTGTGACCTCTCGGCTCCGCTCGAGATGGCAGCACAACCTCAATATCATCATCATTAATAGTATTTGCAGGAAACAATCCGAAGATTGCTTTCGCTGTCAATAGTTTTTCATCAAAAATGCGTTGCAATAATTCTTGTGCATCTTTAAATAATTCTTGTGCTTGTGACCCAACAACTTCATCGGTTAGAATATCTGGATATCTTCCGTGGAGATCCCAACTTCTAAAAAACGGACTCCAATCTATATAAGATTCTAATGCTTTGATCTCGAAATCGTCTATAATTTGAATCCCAAGCTGTTCAGGTTTTACTATTTCCGAAGTACTCCAATCAATTTTGAATTTGTTTTTTCGAGCATCTTCAATGGATATATAATTCTTTTGTTTACCTCGTTTTAGAAACTGTTCTCTAAATTTATCGTACTCTTTTCGTATTTGCTCTTTATAAACTCTATTGTCTTTTTTTAGCAGATTACCAACAACAGTTACTGCTCTCGATGCATCATTAATATGCACAACGGTATGATTATATTTTGGTGCAATCTTAACTGAAGTATGCGCTCGAGAGGTTGTAGCTCCACCAATAATCAAGGGGATATTTAAATTTTTCTTTTCCATTTCCTGAGAGACATAGACCATTTCATCAAGTGATGGTGTAATTAATCCGCTCAATCCAATAACATCTACATTTTCTCTTATTGCAGTTTCTATGATTTTTTCGGGAGGCACCATAACACCTAAATCTATAATTTCGTAGTTATTACATCCTAAAACCACACTCACTATATTCTTACCAATATCATGAACGTCGCCTTTTACGGTTGCCATTAAAATGCGTCCTGCAAATTCTTGCTTTCCATCTTTTTCTGCTTCGATAAAAGGCTGTAAATAAGCGACTGCTTTTTTCATCACACGAGCAGATTTAACAACTTGAGGCAAGAACATTTTTCCACTCCCAAAGAGATCTCCAACAACGTTCATTCCAATCATTAGATTGCCTTCTATAACTCTTATAGGTTTATCTGCTGCCAATCTTGCTTCTTCTGTGTCTTCAATAATAAAAGCATCAATACCTTTAACAAGACTGTGTGTAATCCTATCTTGTAAAGATTCACTTCGCCATTCTAAAACCTTTGTAACATCTTGTTTTTTATTCCCTTTTACGGTTTCAGCAAAATCCAACAGACGTTCTGTTGCGTCATCATGTCTATCAAACAATACGTCTTCTACGCACTGTAATAAATCCTTCGGAATCTCATCATAAATTTCCAACATCGTAGGATTTACAATACCTAAATTCATCCCATGTTTGATAGCGTGATATAAAAATGCAGAGTTGATAGCTTCCCGAACGGTATTATTTCCGCGGAAAGAAAAAGACACATTACTCACACCTCCAGACACATTTGCATGTGGTAAGTTTTCGCGAATCCATTTGGTCGCGTTAAAAAAATCTAGAGCGTTTAAACGATGCTCATCCATACCTGTTGCTACAGGAAAAATATTAGGATCAAAAATGATGTCTTGCGGAGGAAAGTGGACAATGTCTACTAATATTCTATAAGAACGTTCGCAAATTTCAATTCTGCGCTCATAACTATCTGCTTGGCCTTTTTCATCAAAAGCCATAACAATGACTGCTGCTCCATAGCGTTTCACCAATTTTGCTTGACGCTTAAATTCTTCTTCTCCCTCTTTTAAACTAATAGAATTAACGACACATTTGCCTTGGACTACTTGCAACCCAGCTTCAATGATTTCCCATTTTGAACTGTCAATCATTAAGGGAATTCTCGCAATATCGGGTTCTGAAGCGATAAGGTTTAAAAACTTCACCATGGCGAATTTACCATCGAGCATACCTTCGTCCATATTTACATCCAAAATTTGGGCTCCTCCTTCAACCTGATCTCTAGCAACGCTTAATGCTTCGTCGTACTTTTCTTCTTTTATTAATCTTAAAAACTTTCTTGATCCTGTTACATTAGTGCGTTCTCCAACGTTTATGAAGTTGCTCTCTGGAGTTACGACCAACGGTTCTAATCCAGATAAGGTTAAATATTTTCTACAGTCACTCTCTGCCATTAAGCTTCCACTTTAATTTGTCTAGGTTTATAGTTTTGAGCTACGTCTGCTATTGCTTTTATGTGCTCTGGATTTGTTCCGCAGCAACCACCAATAATATTTATCAATCCATCTTTTAAATAGTCTTCTATTAATTCTTGCATCTGTTTTGCAGATTGATCATATTCACCAAAAGCATTTGGCAAACCTGCATTTGGATGTGCTGATGTATAAAACTCAGTTTCATTTGATAAGCGTTGTAAATAAGGTTTGAGTTGTTCTGCTCCTAAAGCACAATTAAAACCAACGCTTAATAAAGGTATATGTGAAATTGAGGTTAAAAACGCTTCTACAGTTTGACCAGATAATGTTCGTCCTGAAGCATCCGTAATAGTTCCAGATATCATAATTGGGATATCTATTTCACGTTCTTCTTTTACTTCTTCTATAGCAAACAAAGCAGCTTTGGCATTGAGCGTATCAAAAATGGTTTCAACTAACAATAAATCAACACCTCCATCAATTAAAGCTTCAACTTGCAGTTTGTAGGCAATTCGTAATTCATCAAAAGTAATGGCTCTAAATTCTGGTTTATTAACATCTGGAGACATGCTAGCAGTCTTATTTGTTGGACCAATACTTCCTGCTACAAAACGAGGTTTATTGGGATTTGCTTTGGTGAATTCATCAGCAACTTGTTTCGCTATTTTAGCAGATTCATAATTCAATTCATAAACCAAATTTTCCATGTTATAATCTGCCATAGCGATTGTTGTTCCAGAAAACGTATTGGTTTCTACAATATCTGCTCCAGCTTCAAAATAAAGCTTATGAATATCTGCAATGGCTTGCGGTTGCGTTAAGGACAATAAATCGTTATTACCTTTTAACGACGATAGATAATCTTCGAAACGTTCTCCTCTAAAGTCTTCTTCGGAAAAATTATAACGTTGTAACATGGTCCCCATGGCACCATCAAGAACTAAAATTCGTTTTGATAGTTCTTCTTGAATGTTACTCATCTTCTAAAGCTTGATTTAAATCATCAATTATATCTTGAACATGTTCTAGTCCTACCGAAACTCTTACCAATCCCGGAGTTATACCAACTTCTAATTGATCGTCTTCTGAAAGTTTAGCATGTGTTGTCGAGGCTGGATGTGTAACGATAGTTCTGGTATCTCCTAAATTAGCTGATAATGAACAGGTTTTTATTTTATTCAAAAACTTGCGATCTGCTTCTATACCTCCTTTAACTTCAAAGGCAACAACATTGCCTCCCAGTTTCATTTGCTTTTTAGCTATTGCATATTGTGAGTGTGATTTTAAAAACGGATATTTTACTGTATTAATACGAGCATGGCCATCTATTAATTTTGTAGCTGAATGTATAACCAAATCTGCTCCAAATTTTATAGGATTTTGTAAATATGGTGTTGCAAAACAGTTATCAATAACTAGTAATAATTTGTGCTTTTTTGCAATGCGTCCTAGACGTTCTAAATCTAGAATATGGACTGCTGGGTTAGTAGGACTTTCAGCATAAATTATTTTGGTGTTTGGCTGAATTTTGTTTTCGACATCGTCTAGATTGTTTGTATCAAAATAACTTGTACTGATATTCCATTTTGGTAAAATTTTAGTAAACAAACCGTGTGTTGAACCAAAAACACTGCGTGCAGACACAATATGATCTCCAGAACTTAATAAAGCTGCAAAAGTTGAAAACACAGCAGACATACCAGAAGCAAAAGAATAACCCGCTTCTGCACCCTCCATTTTATAAATTTTTTCTACAAATTCTGAAGTATTGGGATTAGAATAACGACCATAAACATTACGTTGTTTTTCCTCTGCAAAAGAGGCTCTCATATCTTCGGCATCTTCAAAAATGAAACTTGATGTCAAGTATAATGGTGTGGAGTGTTCTAAAAATTGAGAACGTTCGGTTTGCGTTCGTATCGCTTCGGTTTCAAAATGACTCATTCTTATGCGGTTACTCGCTTTTTATAGCAGTCTAATTCAAAATATTTGGATTCTTTTCGAGCTTCGAAAATTGGGGTAAGGAATTTTGTCAATTGCGCAAACTCCATCAAAAACGCATCATGACCATGAATTGATTTAATTTCATTAATAAAGACATTCTTTTTTATTAACTTAATATCCACATAGGTTTCCCAATTTTCTTCAGCTTTAAAAAAGAGGTCACTATTAATAGTCACAATATGAATATTTGAGCTAATTCTTGAAACTACATCATTAAATGAATTCCGTCCTTTTGTAATATCAATAGTCCTCAATATTTGATTCATTAATTTATATGCTGAAAGATTAAAACGTGTATTCAACGCTTCTCCATGATAATTTAGCCAACTCTCCACATTAAAAAGTGTATTTGATTTTTCACTTCTTCGGAATTTACTCGTCAATGATTCTGGAGTGCGATATAAAGTCATCGCATGCATTCTTGCATCTGCCAATGGTTGACTAGAGTTATTTAATAACGCTTCTTGAATATGGCAATTAGCAATTAACCAATCTGTAGATTTCCAATCTGTAGCGATTGGAATGAGATTCTCAATCAAGTCTGGTTCTAGCGCAGCTAATTCCCATGCAATTCCGCCACCAACAGAACCTCCAATAACAGCAAAAAGCGCTTCTATTTTCAATTGTTTTAATCCTTCTGAAAACAGTTCAGCTATGGATTTTGCCGTAAAATCTTTATAGTTTTCAATGAGATTCTCACTTTTATTATCAAATCCATTTCCAGGAATATTAAAGGCTAAAACCGTATAAAAATTTGTATCAATACATTTATTTTTCCCTATCAAATCGTTCCACCATCCCTCATTTCCACAAACGTTAGAATTACCCGTCAACGCATGATTCACCAATACTATTGGCGCACTGTGTAACGGTTGACCAAAAATTTGGTAAGACAGTTGTATCGTAACTGCCTTACCATTTTGGTTAACAAAATTTGAAATATTTATGTATTGCAAATCTTTCATTTTATGGTAAATTGAATTCTTTTTCTACGGAAATCTTAATAGGCGTCTGGTTCGTTAAATTATCTTTTACGGGACATCTTAATTCAACAATTTCTAACCACTTTACTAATGTTTCTATAGAGGCATCAGTATCAGGAATAAGGCTTAATTGAATACTTTTAAAACCAGCTCTTTCTTTATCTGATGCTCCTAAAAAGCGCTCTGGATTGATATTGCCAGAGACTTCAATATTTAGTTTTCTAATTGTAAAGCCTAATTCTTTAGCTACTAAATGTCCTACTACATTGACACAACCTGCAAAACCTGCTAAAATATATTCTACAGGATTAGCATCTTCATCTGTACCATTTAAAGCTTCAGGCTCATCAATAATTAATTCAAAATGTCTTGCTTTACCTATAAAATGAGTAGCAGATGTACTTTCTCCTGTTACTGTAAATTTTAAATCACTCATGTTCTATTTTTTTAGAGATTATCTGATTTCTCAGGCCAAAACAGTTTGTTTAACTACATTGAAAGCTTCTTTTAAATCTGCTTTTAAATCGTCAATATTTTCAATACCAACAGATAGACGAATTAAATCTTTAGTCACACCAGTCGTTTCTTGAGCATCATCACTTAATTGTTGGTGTGTTGTGCTTGCTGGATGAATAATTAGAGATTTTGTATCACCAATATTGGCTAATAAAGAAAATATTTTAGTTGTATCTGCTATTTTTTTAGCAGTTTCAAAACCACCATCAGCGCCAAAAGTAACGATACCACTTTGTCCGTTTGGCAAGTATTTTTTAGCCAGTTCTCTATATTTACTAGTTTCTAAACCTGGATAATTGACCCACTTCACTTCTGGTTGCTCTTGTAACCATTTTGCTAATTCGAGCGCGTTCTCACTGTGTTTTTTGATACGCAACTCTAACGTTTCTAAACCTTGAATAATTTGAAATGCATTAAACGGACTCAAAGCACCACCATAATCACGCAATCCTTCGATTCTAACTTTAGCAATAAATGCTGCTGCACCAATGGCTTCACTGTAAACCAAACCATGGTAACCGGCAGAAGGCCCTGTAAATTCTGGGAATTTCCCGTTAGTCCAATCAAACGTTCCTGCGTCTACAACAATACCTCCTAAAGACGTACCATTACCATTGATATATTTTGTCAACGAGTGAATGACAATATTTGCACCATATTCAATTGGATTTAGCAAATAAGGCGTTGCTACTGTATTATCTACAATTAATGGTACTTTATGAGCTTTAGCTTCTTTTGAAATTTTTTCAAGATCCAAGACATCTAGTTTAGGATTTCCTAAAGACTCTACGAAAAAAGCTCGGGTATTCTCTTGAGACGCTTTTTCAAAATTTTCTGGATTTGATGGATCTACAAATGTTGTTGTAATCCCGTGTCTTGGTAAAGTGACGCTCAATAAATTATACGTTCCTCCATAAAGACTGCTTGATGCCACAATATGGTCTCCTGCTTTCAAAAGTGTTAAGAGTGTTGTTGAAATAGCTGCGGTGCCAGATGCAGTTGCCACTGCTGCAATACCTCCCTCTAAAGCAGCAATGCGTTGCTCTAAAATATCATTTGTTGGATTATTTAAGCGTGTGTAAATAAATCCAGGAACAGAGAGATTGAATCGTCCTGCTGCATCATCGGAATCGTCAAATACATAAGCTGTAGATTGATAAATAGGGACAGCTCTTGTCCCTCCAGTTAATTTAGTGTCATGTCCTGCGTGCAACGCTTTGGTTGCGAATTTTTGTGTACTCATTTTTCTAAGTTTTTGAGTTAATAATTGATTAAACCAAAAGCCAAATAAGCCTCACTTGCCTTGAATTTAGTCAAAGGGTGAAACGTACCTAATAGAAAAACGTTAAAAAGAAATTACTAATTACAAATGAGTAATTAGTGTTTAGTTATCTATCTAAATTTGCAAAAAATGACTTGCACCTTCAAGTAGAATTTAGCACCTTCTTAATAAGTTTAAGGGTTGCTAAGGCTTCATCGAGTCTATCTCTCCGCCTTTCTTGATAACATTACGGAAATTTTTTAAATCAAACTTTGAATTAAAAAATTTTCCTTTTCAGTAAGTGTTTGAACTTTGTGAGCACAAATATTGCAAAATTTATATTTCACAACCTAATAAAACAGAATATTTTTCTAAATAATTACAATAATTATAATTAAACAGAAAATAATTCCGTTTTATTAAATTATAACAATCATATATTCGGAAATATGAAAAACTGAGTATTATCGCTTTTGGATTAACAATTAGAGTTTAAATTCTATTAACATCCAATTAACTTACAATCGGTTTTCTAGTTTCAATAATAGCTGTACTTTTGTACCAAATTAAAGAGAGGAAAAATGTGTTCTGATTGCAACCTCTGATACTGAAATAATATCGGTATCGACAAAATGCTAAAGCAGTTAGTTTACAACTTCTCTAGCGACCAAGCAATCTCAAATAGTTTTTCAGTAATACTAAATTAAAGAGATAATATGTCATATTTATTTACTTCGGAAAGCGTCTCTGAAGGCCATCCAGACAAAGTAGCAGATCAAATTAGCGATGCGCTAATTGATCATTTTTTAGCATTTGATAGCGAATCAAAAGTAGCTTGCGAAACACTAGTAACTACAGGTCAAGTTGTATTGGCTGGTGAGGTAAAATCAAATACCTATTTAGACGTTCAAAAAATTGCACGTGATACCATTAACAAAATTGGTTACACAAAAAGTGAATACATGTTTGATGGGAATTCATGTGGTGTGTTTTCTGCAATTCATGAACAATCTGAAGACATCAATCGTGGTGTTGATAGGGCTAGTAAAGAAGAACAAGGTGCAGGAGATCAAGGTATGATGTTTGGTTACGCAACTCGTGAAACTGATAACTACATGCCTTTAGCATTGGATTTATCACACAGAATTTTAAAAGAACTCGCAGCATTAAGACGTGAGAATAAAGACATCACCTATATACGTCCTGACTCTAAGAGTCAAGTCACTATTGAGTATAGTGATGATAACGTACCGCAACGCATTGATGCGATTGTAGTATCAACTCAGCATGACGATTTTGACGAAGATGAAATCATGCTAGCTAAGATTAGAAAAGATATTGTTGAGATATTAATACCAAGAGTGGTTTCTAAATTACCAGAGCACATCCAAGTATTATTTAACGATCAAATCACCTATCATATTAATCCAACAGGAAAATTCGTAATTGGAGGACCTCATGGAGATACAGGATTAACAGGACGAAAAATCATTGTAGACACCTATGGTGGAAAAGGTGGTCATGGTGGTGGCGCTTTCTCTGGAAAAGACCCAAGTAAAGTAGATAGAAGTGCAGCTTATGCAACAAGACACATTGCAAAAAATATGGTTGCAGCTGGTGTTTGTGATGAACTACTAGTACAAGTAAGTTATGCGATTGGTGTTGTAGAACCAACGTCTATTTATGTAGATACTTATGGTACTTGTCCATTTAATATTACAGATGGTGAGATTGCTTCAAAAATCAAAGGCATTTTTGATATGCGACCAGCAGCAATTGAAAGTCGTTTAAAATTACGTCAACCAATGTATAGTGAAACTGCAGCTTATGGTCACATGGGAAGACAACCAGAAACGGTTAGCAAAACATTTTCTCAACCCAATGGTGATGATTTAACTCTGGATGTAGAATTATTTACATGGGAGAAATTGGATTATGTGGATAAAGTAAAAAAGGCGTTTGACCTTTAAAATACGTTTATAAAACGAATATAAAAACCTCTGAATTAGAATTCAGAGGTTTTTTTGTTTCAAACTTTAACATGTATTGACACCAATATACATAGAACTACGTATTGACTTCTTCATAAATAAATATGATTTTTGTTCCAAACTAAATTATAAAACCTAAAATTTATGAAACAAAAGATTAATCATCACTTTAGAATTGCTATTATGCTTCTGGTAATTCTAATGTGCTTCTCAAGCTGTCAAAAAGACGATTTTAGAGAACCCGTTGAAGAGACTGGAGCATCTAGAATAAAACACATTTCTCTACAAGACTTTAATAAAAAAGTAGGTAGTAGCAAAGATTACAAAAAGCTAAGCAACTTATTTGATGTCAATAAGCAACAAAAATAGGCTATGCAAAGCAGACTTACATCTGCAGATAGCGCTACTATTGCTACAGATGACATTTTAATGATAGAACGTGAAGACAAAATATTTTATACGTTTAGAATTGAAACGACTACCGCTAGTGCAACTGAATCTTTTTACAATCTATTAGTCGTTACCAACACTATTGGAGACATTGATAATGTCAAAATCTTTGAGTATATAACATCTGATGTTTGGTTAGAAGATAAGTCACTACCATTCTCTGGACATATGAAACTGCATGAAAATGATATTTTTAACGAAAATGATTTATTTGCAAGAGGTGTTAAAGAATGTATTACTGGAATAAGAACTAAATGTAGATGTAATTGGGATGAAGCGCACTGTGGTCCAGCACCAGGAAGAGTTTGCACTTCATGGACAAAAACTGTAACCGCTATTTATGGGCCATGTCCTCCTGAACTAAACAATGGGGAACCTATCGATAATAATGATGACACATCTACTGGAACAGGAGGTGGTGGTGGCTCAGGGACAGGTGATGGTGACCCAAACAA
>Ga0115008_10001733_pt1 | contig 17901 bp, 30 predicted proteins | sample FraStrMetagenome_FD_87164 | JGI IMG/M metagenome (GOLD analysis project Ga0115008, IMG submission 87164) | Marine eukaryotic phytoplankton communities from Arctic Ocean - Fram Strait ARC3M Metagenome | ecosystem: Environmental > Aquatic > Marine > Oceanic | place: Fram Strait | collected...
GACTCAAACTTTTGTAGAGCCTAGTGCTATAGGTCTAGTACAGAAGGCACCTTCAGTTCAAAAAGTGTTGTCCGCTAGTTCTAAGTTGGGATCAGCACTACAGGAGGCCAACGCAGACGACATTGTACTACAACGTACTAACGCTAGAGACGCTGTTGTATCTATCCAAAGACTAGATAGACAGCTAGAGCGTATTGGCAGTATGCCTACGGGTATTGCTGCTAACGTTGAAGTAAAACTAAAGGAAGTTGGTGCACTAATTGGACTTCCTTTTGAATATGAATCACTAGTTAATTCCCAAACATATATGATCGAAGCGGCTACGTTTGTCAAAGAACAAATTAAGGCCTTTGGATCAGGTACGGGACTTAGTGACAAGGACTTGAAGTTTACTGAGAATATGGTTGGTTCTGATATTACAAAGCAAGCAGAGGCTCTTGAGAAAATACTTAAGTTGTATCGTGAGGCCGCTGTAAATACGGTGGAGTCTTATAATACCTTAGTTAATAAAACAAGTAAGAAACTCTCAGCAGATGATATGGTCGGTTTTGAACCGTTAGTATTGCCTCAAAGTAACCAACCTGCACTATCTCCTGACGCCTTAAAGTATCTACCAAAGCAATCGGGGGGTTAATCAGTGTCCTATACAAAGGAACAATTGATTGAAGGGCTTAATGCGGCGGTGGATGCTGGTGATAATAAAGCAGCTAACGAAATTGGTGCCTTACTAGCCCAGATGGATGCTGCAAACGCGCCTCCTCCAGACCCTAACGTTCGTCAGCCTGATGAGTCTTACGTAGACGGAGTACAGAGGAGATTTAGAGCTTCTGATTTTCAGACGCCTTTTCAGGAGTTTGGCCCTGAGTTACAAGAGAGGCTAGATGTCACTAGAGATCCTATGTCGGGTACTAATACCACTTCTCGTGTTGCTGGCGCTGGAGTATCTCAGGTAGCTAGGACAGGTGGGGAAATAATTGGTGAAGGTGTTGGGGTAGTAGTGCCTGACTTTGTGAGAGATGGCCTAAGCGTCATAGGAGAATCTGGGTACGCTAAGGCTGTTGGTTACGCTGTATCACAAGGTCTAGAGGCATATCAAGGGTGGTCTAAAGAGAACCCTGAAATTGCAGAGCAAGTTGAAACCCTTGTAGACGTTAGTGCCTTGTTCTCGCCTAGACCTGATCTTCTAAACTTAGATAAGGCCGCACTAGCCGCACGTAAGGCTGGCACAGGTGCTAAAGTTTCAAAGGAAAAAATAGCGTTTACTTCTTTGCTTGCTCCTGAGAAGTTAGATACTGCCGCTAGAACAGAAAAACGAGGTCTTATAAACACAGAGGAATGGGTTCCTAATGAGTTTGAAGAAGGAGTTATAGACTTAGTACAGACTATCCCGGGTATTAAGCCTTATGGTACTGTCCATGAAAACTTCAGGGTTATGCAAAATCATGTTGACTCTAAGAGAGTAGAAACCGACAGGCGCGTGACAGCACAGAATAAACCAATAGACCTAGATGGTTTAAAGGTTGAGTTTGAGGCGTCAATAGAGGATTACTTAAAATCAGACGTTGTTTCTTTGGCGTCTCCTCAGGCTAAGAAAGCTATAGAGCAAATGGTGGAGAGTGCTAGAGTAATACTTAACTCAGAAGGTAACGATTTGCTAGGCGTACTAAAAGCACGTAGGCGATTTGATGAAGCTAACAGACGCTCTGGTACTAACTTAGATGCTGATGTAGCTACTTACAAAGTAGAAGCTGCATTGACCATTCGTACAGTACTCAACGATTACCTCAAGAAAAATACTACAGGCGATGAGTTACATCAGTTATTAAATGACCAGCACCTTACGTTAACTGCTTTAGACCGCTTGACAAACAAAAGAAACTTAGAGGGTAAAAACGCGCTTGCTAGAGGTATTCAGAATCTAGAGTCTACAGGTATTCGTGTACCATCATCAGTACTATCTGTTCTTGCTCTCGGTTCTGTAGGCGTGGCTGGAGCCGCTGCTGCTGGGGGCGTTGGACTTTCTCTGGTTGCTGGTGCTGGTGTCGGAGGTATCGTAGGTATGCAGATAGCCCGTCACGGTAAACAGAATGTTCTGAAGGCCTACGCTACAACTTTGTCTGCTATGAACAAAGCTATTAAAACTGTTAACGACCCTGTTAAACTAGAGGCTATGGAGTTAGACAGACAGGTCATAGTTTCTCTTATGGCTGACGCCAGAGAATACGAGGAAGAGGAGGTTCAGGCGAATGAGTGACCTCTACGCCATACGTAAGAAGTACAGGAAGGAGATGAGAGAAACCGAGAGGGAGTACTCTGAGCAGGCTACAGAGACGTTCTGGAACGCTTTAGAAGTACCTCAACGCAAGCTTAAGAAAGCCATCTCTGGAGACGAGGAGAGTTGGGGAGTGTCTGATTTTTCTTTAGATATGAACGTAGGGAACAGGGCAGGGTACAGAGGCACCGCTACGCTTACTGATGAGGGGGTAGAGGCTGGCTTAGATGTGGCGTTTGATCCTGTGGATTGGGCAGGCGCAGGGCTGTTTACCAAGGGAGTAAGAGGAGCACGTAGGATAGCAGGACGTGACAGCCTCAAGGGTAACACACTGGCTAGCGCGAGTAACGAGATAGATAACTTCTACAAACCATCAGGTAACGCAAGGCCTACTGTAGTTGACCAGTTAATCTATGATAACAAAGAGTCTTTGTCCCGAGTGCCTAAGGTCGGCCCTAGGATAAACTCCATAGATAGTCCACAAGACTCTGCGGACATACGTGAAAAACTTGTATCTGGTGCTGGCTGGATGGGTGACGCGCTGATGAAGGGAATAAAGCAGACAGTGAGTCCTACTGCAAGAGCTAACTACCGTCAGAATCAAGTAACACAGACCATGCAGGAAAAGGCTCAGACAGCCCTAGATACTAAGACTCCTAGAGATATACACAGGGTCGCGGCACAGACTCAGTACACCACAAACGTGGGTAATCAGGCGGGAGGAAGAAACGGTGCTGTGTCTGAGGGTGTAGACGGGTTAAACCGCCGTAGTTTCCTAACGGAGACTGAGAAAGCTTCTGAGTTTTCTTACAAAGACACGATAAATAGAAACAATCTAAAGGGTACTTACGAGGGGTCAGGCAAGACTGCCCCAGTTAGTAACCAAGACCTAGACATCATAGACTACCACGTAAAAAACGTATGGCGAGACCGCAACGACAAGACGCTGACAGAGACGCCATCAGCGGACATAAGAATAAAGAACGCAGGGGCGGGGGACGAAGTATCTGGGGCGCACCACAAGGATTTCGCTATAAAGAGTGGAGTTATCCCTGCTGTTAAAAAGTTGTTTGGAAAGGACAAAAAGCTCTCAGATAAAGAGCTATGGGAGAGGGCTAAAGCGGAGTCTGACGCAAACAAGAAATGGAACGCCCAGAGAAACAAAGAAAAGCAGAAACCTAAGTGGATTCTTACAAGCAAAAGCGACACTTGGGAAAATGCCCAAAATAATGGTGTTTGGGTAACTGGTAGTTTCTCAGGGACTGCTATAACTGAGGGTGGCGTAAACTACGTAGCTAGGATACGTAACAACGGAAGGGTTACTGCGGTTGTCTCAGATGAGCACAACTTTCTAGAGAAACTTCCGGGCGTAGGTCCGGTGTTAGACGCAGCGTTACCTAATAGGTCTGTTTCTGTCACACCGCCTATGCACTACGATGCTCTAAAGAACAAGAACAAGGTACAGTCAATACAACCACAAAACAAAGCAGATGTCAAGGAAAGCTTGTTCGACATAGCTACTGCAAAACCATCTGATGAATTGCTTAATGCAGAACGACAGGTGAATGCGGGTGTTGGCCTAGTGGGTGCCGGTATGCTAACAGGAGAAAACAAGGACTAGGAAAGATGGGAAATCCCCTGCCCAATCCAGTTACGGACAAGGCAGAGGCAAAGTACCACCTAGGAGTTAAGCCCCTCCTTACGTTTTCTTGTAGGATTCTCTAGTACGTCTTGAGACGGTACTGTGTCCTCCCAGTGATACGTTAAAGCTATGTAGATGCCTAACGGAACCCAGAGGGGGGACAACAGTACCACTATTAAAAAAGATATAACACTATACATAATTATAACTCACAGTTATTACCTGTACAAGCTCCTCCTTAGGCCACCTCCATTCAGCATCAGAGGTGGACACTACAGTACACGCAGGTAGTAACATTAGTACAACTAGTGCAATACTAAATCTCACAGTTATTACCTGTACAAGCTAACTGTTGGCTACCCTCGGTGTTATCAGAGGCTTCATTGATGTCCCAGTTAATCTGGGTCGGGAAGTCCTTCTGAAGTGCCTTGAGGGTGGCCTTGTCCACAGGTTCATAAGGAGCCTGCTGGTACGTATGGTCTGAGTAAGGTAGGAACGAGATACCTGATACCTTATCAAACTTGTTGTACAGCCACTGGCCTACCTCTAGGAACTCGTGGTCACGGTAGTAGCACGTCATAGACGGCTTGTGCTCACACCAGTTATCCTGATACATCTCCCACAACTCTAGCTGTTCTATGGCACCCATGTCTGAGGCTGTCACAGCGCCCTCTGGTGAGGCGATAGGGAAGCTGAAGACCTTGGTACTAGGGTTCATCAGATCGTCCTCCACAGGCACACCAGCGGACTCTAGGACAGTACATAAGGGATCACGAGAGTCAGCACGAACTCGCCTAATATACTGTGGGCTAAAACGAGGATGGCACCCACTAGCACTATCGACCAACTGACTAACAGTACCGCTAGGCTTAATCGCAGTAATTGCTGTAGAAGGATTAATACCAAGTTCCTCAGCCCATCGCTTGTTAGTTTCGATAGCCTCCTCTCGCATCTCTGTAAGCCACTTCTTAAGTTTAACATTGTCTCCTCGCCCAGATAACAGAGGGTGATCCATGATGCCCGTAAGTGACACCCCTAGTAACGCCTCTTCCTCTGTGTTAGTCTTCCAGATGGCCCTGAGATACCTAAAGTTTGTCAGTGTAGCCTGAAGCGTCCCTAGGATAGAAGCTATGCGTACCTTACGCTTAAGGGTAGCTAGAGTGTCGTTAGGTCTTACTACAACTTCTGACAGATTGCAAAATTGATTAGGCCTAAGAATTATCTCACTGCAAGGGTTAGTTCCGAATTGGTACTCAGCATCCCTACGTCCATTCTTAGCCGCTTGTTTCTGACTAGCGACACGAGAGAACATCCCACGTTCACCAGAGCGTGACTCGTACAAGCTAGTCCACTCGTTTAAGAAGGCCTCAAAGTCAGGCTTCTCTGTGTAGCAAGCAGAGTTATTAGCTAGTCCTCTGTGTGGATTATCGATCCACCACTGTCCTGTCTTAGCTCGACGTAGGCGGTCATCTGTTAAATTGGATAGTGAGATCAGGGCTGACCGACGTACTCCTCCGACCACAATACACGATGCTATCTTACAGCAAAGATCGTGACATTCAATGGAGCTAAGTTTTCTTCCAGCAGATCCCTGAAAGAGTTCTGTTGTAAATTTGAAGAGGTCAACGAGAGGTTCTGGACCACTTGCACGACCTCCGAAAGTCGCGAGTGGGGCACCTGCATCGCGTACTCTACTAACGTCCCATTTTGGAAGTTGACCTGAATACAGCAGTGATACCAGTTCCCTAAACGATTTCGCCCATCCGATTTTCGAATCTGCAACATGGATAACTGTGTCTGTTTCATGGAACTCCTCTGCCACCTCTGGTAACTTTGTTACGTACTGACGTTCTACTGAGTAACCTCCACCTGTGCCACACAGAAGGATGTACATAAGCTCATCAAACGAGCGCATGTTATCTATAGGCATGTAAGCACAGTTAAACCCGGCTACGTTGTCACGCTCTAGTGCTTCCCCAGCAGTCATTAGTGCTCTCATGCTGGGCATTACGTCTAGATCGTATATAGCCTTGGTAATCTCTGATACGTCAAAGTCATTCAGGTGTCCTCGGTCCACCCAGAAGTTAACGTATCGATCTACTGTTTCTTCCCAAGTCTCTCTACGTTGCTCCTCTGGTAGGTACCTAGCGTACCTAGACTTGTGTATGTATTGTTGATATGCGTCCATCTATTCTGTTACTCCTAGTGTCTCGTTAAGTATGGCTTGTGATGCTAACTGTAGTAGCATGTGCACACCGTCAGGGTACTGTTCATTAGATGCAACTTCAAACATCTCCCCGTCTTCGTACATTACTACTACTACTTTAGGACTCCTGTCCTCCTCTTCCATTAGTGCAGCTTTGGTGGCAAAGGCAGTTAGGAACTCTGTGGTTGTAATAGAGTCCTCCTCTGTTCCACCTTTACCAAAGTTACCCTCTACTACTTTCATTGTGATAACTCCTCTACTAACCAACTGAGGTAGACCTGTGCTTTCTTTAGGTCTTCTATTCCATTCTTGTACTCGTAGCGCCAGAGGTACTTAAGGCAGTTACCCTTTAGGTAACCTTTGTACTCCGTAGGGTGCATAGATGCCTTGATTGCTTCGATGGCTTCTATAGCGCCTTTGTTGTAGTGATCTGGTTGTGCTACAGGGTCGTTCCTTAGCTTACTGGTGGCCTTGTCCCACTCTGAGGGTGTGGCCTCGTTCAAGCTCTTTAGCTCATCTTTTGAATAAGTAGTCCATTCGTTAGGCATAGGTATCTTCCTCTAGTTCCTCTGTGAATTTGTCGAGCTTGGTGAGTAATTTATCCTCAAACCTGTCTAGGATCTCTTCTGAAGATATTTGTAAGGCTTCTAGAAGGTCATCAGGGTCGTAGTGGTTCAACAGTCTCTCCTTAATTTCGTCTAGTGTCAGTGACATAATCAACTAATTCCTTTAGTGTGTCTATATTATACCATAGAATCCTGTTCTTGTCACACCATTGTGCCATAGTATTCTTGGTACTCTTACTAACTTTCTGGTTAGGTTTCATCAAGACAAATATGAGTTCGTGTGTCTCTGGTAAGCACTTAGCGACCGAGCGATACTTTTGTGTGTCTCCAGAACGAAAGTATCCTTTGCACTCAATGAGGTAAGTCCTACCGTTTCTTTCGTACACAAAGTCTGGGGTGTACTTACGCTCAATGCGGTACTCGATCTGCCACGGCTCGTAGCTAAAGCCGTATGGTTGTAACTGCTTCGATACATCATATTCAAACCCTGATCTAAACTCATTAGGATATTTCTTGGACTTTCGGCTCATTGACCACCTCTGTTAAGTACCTTGGACCACTTGAGTACAAGAATGTACGCAACCCTGACCAACACACGCGCTTGTACTGGCAATAGGAGCAACCCACGGCTAACTTTTGGTTGCCACTTTTCCCGTCTGGAACGACCTCGTGACATACCTCCGGCCACACTGGTTGCTCTACTAGCTTTTTTACGCGTTCGATGTGCTCCTCTATGTCGTAGCCTATCTTAGCGTGTACAGGTGCCTGTGTATCCTCAGAGTCGTACATGAGGTACGTCAGGTGCCCATTCTGTTTGTCCATGGCTAACCATCCAAACTTGCTTTCTCCCTCAGAATGCGCGTAACCTTTAATTTGTGCGATGTATCCGAATGGATCATCAAAAGCAAGACTTCCGTCTTTGAATTTCTTAAACCCAAAGGTGGAAGTGCTTTTAACATCAGTGACAATCCCGTCAATCTTGCAGTCCATAGACCCTCTGATACCAGCAACTTCACATTTCTTTTGTTCATCTGTAACCTCGTGTCCTGAGATCCTAGTGAGAAACAACAGCATCTCTTCGATTAAGTGACCGTACATAAACTTGACATACGTATTAGGTGTCATATCCTCCTGTACATCAGAGTTGTTTACAGCGTTCCAGAGGTAGCGATCATCTCGCCCGATGTTGGACATACGTAGCTTACGTCCATCACGTTTCTCAGTGAACAAAGTAGACATTAGTTTCTTACAGTTTTCACCAAACTTATCTATCTCTTCGTAGAGGTCTACGTCCTCTGGTATTTCCTTAGTAGCGACTACTTTGTAAATGTCGTCTACCAGCGAATATATCTCCTTCATTCAAACTCCTCCATAGTACCCCGAATCATAAGTTTAGCGAAAGCAGGGTCACACTTAAACCACTCGTTCTTCCTGTCGTCTGAACAATCCGATAGTATCTCGTGGGCGGCAGCTTCAGCAGCCCGGCGATCACTAACGCTCCAACTGTCATACAACACGTAATCTCTGTAAGGTGAAGATGTCTGATAGTTACTCAAGCGATCCTCTGCGTCTACGGCCATGCCTACTTTGATCCACTGAGGGAAGCTCTCGTTAACGATGATGTACACCTGTCCTTCTTTAGAGCTATTGTACTTCTCTAGACTACTAAAGGCCGCGTCCTCAAAGTTCTTGTACTTACCTGACTTGTGCAGAGGGTGCCCCTGTTTAATGTACTTACCGTTGACCCACATGCGGTTATTATTCCTAGCCTTGTGTCTCTCTGGGTTATCTTTGTAGTACTTGCCTTCTGTCTTAGTGTAAATCATTTGTCCTCCTCAGTGTGTGTCTGCCCACGTTGCTCCAACTTTGTACTCTCCGTCGAGGGGGCATCTGAGGTCAAATGATATACCCGCCGCCTTGATGCACTCGACTGCGAGCCACCCAAACTTACTCGCTTGTTTTGAGACAACCTCCGTTTGTATTTCATCGTGTACGTTCCCTATGAATTTGTAATCAATGTTGTGCTGGGTAGCGTAGTCATCCAAGAGAACCAAGGCCCTCTTCATAATGATAGCACCAGCGGCCTGAAGTAAAGTGTTTAGTGCACTATGCTCTGATCTGACCCAAAGCTTTCTTCCGTCGAGTCCAACGAGGTAACCCTTCCTAGACGCTTGTCCAACTCGCTCTCGTAGAGTTTCAAGAGAAGGTGTATTTCGTAGAAAGCGCCCCCTAAGCTCACCGCCATCTCTTGCAGTTCCTCCGACGATGCTTCCAATCTTTGCGTCTCCTGCTCCGTAGAGGAAAGCGTAGATGAAAGTCTTTGCCTGAGGTCTTGTTGCAAGTCCCGCAGCAACTTGATTTCTGGTGTGAATGTCTTCTCTAAGTAGGACATTAGTAAATTCCTCATCGTCCATGTAATGAGCTAACATGCGTAGCTCTAGTCCGCTGGCATCAACACCTACCAGCTTGCGATCCTCAGGTACAACCCAGCAACTTCTACACTCCTCACCGTAGATAGAATTAACTGAAGGCACCTGTGCCATATTAGGAGTCTGGTGCGTCATACGTCCTGTGACTGCACCGTTTGTTGTGACTCTACCGTGTACCCTACCGTCGTCCTGTACGTGCTCAAGCCAAGAGTTTACCTGTGCGTAACGCTTCTGTAACATCAAGTACTCTAGGACTTGCATAGCCTCCGGTATATGTTTATTCTCCTCAAGTGTCCTTTCATCCACCTGTGGCCTACCTCCGGGGGTGAGTTCCGACCAAACAGCACCCTTAGCCTCAAGTCTCTGAGCAACCTGTTGCCTTGACCCCGGATTAAAGATAGTAACCTTATCCTTGAGTCGCTTCCCCGTCTTGTCTGACCACCTCTCTTCAACAATAGGCGGGAACACCTTCTGTAACTCCTCTTCGATAGCATACATACTCTCCTTGAATCTTGCAGACAACGTGTGACACAGACGCTGATCTAGTAGCCATCCGTTAGTCACTTGCTCCTGTATGATCCACTGTACCTCGTGCTCTAGGTCTAGGGCCTCTTGAGAAAAACCCTGTAGATCAACCATGAGTCGCTTGTGCACTTCCTGTGTAACCTCAGTATCCCTGATGCAGTAATCAATCATGGCCGGAGTCAACTGTGACCAATCCTCGTGATCCCCCTTAGCGTAACCTAAGATGTTACCCCAGTTACGTAACGAGTGACCACCTGACCGACTAGGATCAGCGAGCCTAGATAGCACTAGAGTGTCAAGGACAGAACCCCTAGCAAAAGTAAAGTCCCAAAGACGCTCGACCACAGGAACATCAAAGCCAATTCCGTTGTGGAATACGAACGTAACTGGCGCTTTACGCGATACATACTCTTTGAAATCTTGCCCATTACATATTACCTCGCTCTCTCCGTTGTGACGACATACAGCACACCAGATAACACTAGGATCTAAGCCGTCGGTTTCAATGTCCATGTAAACTAGGTTACTCAAAACTCAGTCTCAGGTGGTGTAGGGTTAGCACACTCGTGGATACGTCCTGTAAACTTATCGTACCGTAGCCAGCAGGCTGGGCCTGTCTCACCTGAGTAACGATTCTTAAGTATCCTGACTGTGGTTGTGTTCCTAATGTCCTCATCCGGGTTCTGCTGGTCACGCTCCATACCTATGACGATATCAGATAACTGAGCAATACTCTGGCTACCCCTGAGGTCCTGTAGACTGATGCGGCCACCGTCCTCGTGAGCAGTACCAGAGGATCGTCGTAAGTGAGACACTAGAAACAACGTAATCCCTGTCTCAGCCACAAGCGTCCTAAGCTTGGTCATTATCTCATCGATTGCCTTTCGTTCATCTCCGTTTTCTTGAGAAGAAACGACGATTGATAAGTGGTCGAGGATGATGTACTGACAATCGCAAGCCTTCGCCATATGCCTGACTCTTGAAAGTAACTCGTCCGCTGATGCTGACCCCCAGTGGTCGAAAAGATAGTAACGACCTGATCCCATCGTTGCTTCCCAGTGCGGTCTAAGGTCATCGACAGGTGAATCTTCTTCCAAGTGTAGTCGCCTAGAGGATGCCACCGACATGATTCCCAGTGCTGTTGTTGCAACGTCCTCCTCCAGTGCAAGTACACCGATGTTGGATGTAGTTCTCTGCAATAGATCGTACTCAAGTTCTCGTATAAATTGAGATTTTCCCATACCACTGCCGCTGGTGATAGTGACGAGTTCATACGGCCTGTGCCCCCTTGTTATTTCGTTCAGCCCTTCCCATGGATAAGGGATGCTCTTGACTTGACGCTTGGCTACTAACTTGTCCCACGTCTCGTTACCTGCAATGATACCATCAGGACGGTAGACAGAAGCATCCCAGAAGGCCTGTGTAAAGTCCTTAACCCTGTTAGCCATGAGCATCTCACTGGCGTCCTTTAGGGGGAGTTTACATATCTTTAACTTGTTAGGACTAAAGAGGTCCTTGACCTGCTCTAACGCTAACTCACCAGCCTTGTCTTGGTCAAAACAGATGACCACGTTATCGTAACCCTCTAGCCACTCAAGGTTAGCTTTGATCTCCTTGGATGCGCTAGAGGCTCCAGCCCTCAGCGATACTACATCGTACTTCTGTCCAAACATCTCGTAGACAGACATAGCATCTATCTCGCCCTCAGTAATCGTGAGGAATTTCCCAGAGCCTCTACATTGCTTCTGTCCGAATAGCCCTACGTTACTGTGGTCACCTGTGGCACTAAATTGCTTGTTCTTTACTCCTCGCTTCTTAGAGCCTACTAACTCACCTGTATCCTTATCGTAATAAGGGTAGTAATGAGCGTCGATAGACCCATCAGGGGCAAACTGTACGGTAACCTGATAACGCTTACAGGTAGCCTCTGAGAGCCTCCTGTCAGGTATCTGGGACACTACACCACCCATGAATAAATTACTAGCCTTTGTCACTTGCTCTGCGCTCCTGTGAGGCTCTAAGCCATCCTCTGTATTTCCGTTTACGTGATAGTTACAATCTGGGGAGAAACAATGGCGGCCACCGTTAGAGTAGACCGCCAAGTTATCCTTACTACCACATTTGGGACATTCCTCGTGGTATAAGAATCCGTCACTCATTAGAAGTCAACAGCCTCTTCAGACATCTCAGGCAACTCTAGGACCTTGACAGCCTCCAGATACGTTGGCGTACCGTGGACAGGATGAGCAGGACCAGACTTGTACTTAAGACGTACCTTAGAGTTATAAGGGATCTCGCCCTCAAAACGATTACCATCAGCATCTACACGCATGATGTCGTACTTTGACTTAAACTTACGTTGTTTAGCACCATCGTACTCCTTAATCTTTACACCCTCAGCAGAGAGGGCCGTAGCATCCTCTTCAGACATCGTGATGGTAAGACTATACGCTCCTGTGGATTGTCCGTTGTATACGTCGTGTTGAGTGACGTTGCTAAAGTTTACTGTACCTTCGATAACACTACTAGCCATGGATTTAATCTCCGTTTGTTTAAAAAGAATTCCCGAGGGAACACCTATAGTATAACACAGTCTCTTTCCGTTTGCAACCCTCCTCTCTAATTTAGTTACTTCTTAGGTACTACATTAGTACTACAGTAGACTAATGTAGTAATACTTTATTTATCTCTTAAATATATAATAAAAGAGTACTAAAGATAAAACAAAGGCTCCTATGAAATACAAAATCATTCTTTAGTCATTCCTTTGTAATACTATGTAATATTGTATCATAGTTTTCCTGTAATGTCAAGACTTCATCTTGTGTAATAGTACCATCATCATTACTTGACTCTGTTTGATCTAGTTCCCAGTGAGCAGCAATAGATACTGTCAAACATTCTGTACACATATCGTAGTGTACCCCTCTGGAATCCTTCTTTAGTGACTCTAGGTCATCTAAGATCACATCACAGGCTTTACAACGCATAGTCTTCTCCAAATACTTTATCGTAAGCACTAACTAGTTCATTGTAACTCATATCTCTGTACTTCTTCAGTAACATTATGCGGGCTAAAGATATAACCGTAGGGAAGTCTATAAAGTTAAGCTCAAACTCCGCTATATCCTGTATCATCTCTTCTGTTGTTAAGTCTGGTTCCATTATACATCCTCCTCCTCAGGTACTGTATCAGTCCAATGATAACGTATACCTATGTAAATTGCTAGTGGTATTAATACCGGTAATAACAGTATCAACACCAGAATTGGAAATAGTCTGCTCATACCGCCTCCTGTGGGTCTCGGTCTAGGTAGAATATATTCATATGTCCCCTTCTGCGTGTTCAATGTCTACGTTTGCTACGCACACCGTCTGCCCATTTTTCAACACTGCCACTACCCAAGAAGGATAGTCTTCTAGCCATTCTCTGCGTACCCAGCTACATAATTCACTCGCTGTATAGTATACGTCTTCTTTTAACTGGTCTGGATATAGTGTACTCATCCCTTACGCTCCTGACGTATAAATTCGTGCACTGTTAAATTAGAAACCCTCGCTCGCTCCCAGAAATCTAATATTTCAGGCAGTGACATAATGTACTGCTCAGAGTGTAACACGTCTAACATATAAGAGCAATAACGCTCATCGTGCATAGCTGATCGCACTAGACGGTCTATATTAGGTTTCCAATCAGTAGATTTCATTTACTATCCTCCTGTACACGTTCGTAACACCACACATGGTAACACATGTCGTCTAGCTTTACCAGTGTATCCCCAGACTTTTCAAAAGAAGCCACATGGTCACTAATGAGCACCATATCGTACTCGTGGTGTATAGTCTCGTTACAGTACTCACACATCATGATTCATCCCCGTTGTCAATCTCATCTTGTATGATACCCTCAAAGTAATCTATGTTCCAGCCCTCGCGCAAATCCTGCGAGCCTATGCTGATCTTCTGTATCTCAAACGCATCCCTGTAGTCGTCACAGGTTAACTCCCAGTGAATCACAGCGTCTAAGGTAGCCCAATCGCAGTCAAGTTGCACTGGCGTCTCGTGTAGTCCGTACCTATTCATGACCTAATAACCCCCAGTTAATTCTATAGTGAGGTCCTGTGCATCCGCTAGGAATCTCAGACCACGTCTGACCATCTCCTCAATGCCGTTATAAAAGTCTTCATCCGTCTTGTAAAGTACAATCACAAGCTATCCTCCTCATTAATAGTAATCCAGAATACCGCGATTAGCGATCCTATGACCCAAAGCCAAAATATATCATTCATACTCATGACAAGTACCCTAGTAATAACAGTGTAGCAGTGAACACGGTAACAAACAAGAGGGCCGCTATGGCCTCGTTTTCTATGTGTCTTAGCACTGATTCATATTTACTCATGGCCTAGGCCCGCCTATAAAGTAAATCTTGCTATCAGGCCCGATTACTTCCGTATCCCATCCTAGAGCTATGGCCTCTTTCGCATACTGGATAGCTTCAGAAGCACCCATACCACGCTCAGAATAAATCCTACCCTCCTCTGGTTTTGTCATAGTGGCAGTGTATTCACCCTCAGGTAGCTTATTGTCTCGCGCGTTTTCAATTCTCATGGCCTCAGGCCTCCTCTGTAGTATTAGATCGCTCTAGATAGTTTACCCATCGCAAATTGTCTATAGCCTGCTGGTACTGTCTAAAAGCATGTTCCTCTGTTTGCTTTATGTGTTTCCACGTTCCACCATAGTCCGCATCGTTCATAATGAGATCCATCGCAGAAGCATCTAACTTTTCCCATTCTGCGCGTTTCCTTACTACGTCTGTCGCTAATTCAAATACATTATAACTCATGGCCTAGGCCCTCCTCTAGTAAACAGTATTGATCCATCAATAAACAATCTAGCCTAGCAAATTCTGTGACAGTGAACAACCCCAAGTTATACAAGTTATCTAGGCTCTTCCCTAGGCGCTTTAGTTTGCCTAGATCGTCCACAGAATGTATACGTTTAACCGCTGATTCATAATTACTCATGGCCTCAGGCCTCCTCTGAATAAACTGGTTTAGCCCTTACAATTCCTGTGCCCTTGTGATCTTCCCCTATATATTCCAGAGTCCAGCGGATCACGGGGTATTTACCCTCCTCTAGCTCTGTAGTGTCAACCCATTTACGTAAGGCCCTGTAAGCCGCGTTTAACTCCGCATAACTAGTACTGTTACCCACTATGTCATAGTCGTCTGGTGAATCCTCACAAGATGTTGCCCGCGCCCTGAATAACTGAGTGTTAAACGTGTCGCTTATGGTAGCGTTAAACCTGTAATTACTGTACTTCACTGAAATAATGATAGCCATTGTGTTACCCTCTGGTGATTTCGTTAATCGTTAGATACTCAGTATACACAGGTTCACCCGCATTGCCTAGTAAAGCATACGAATCATCCCACCCATTAGCCACGTACTCATCTAAAACCTCAGGTGGCATAAGCTCTGAATCTAGTCTGCCCGCGTCCAGCGCCTCGTCTAAGGCCTCTTGCTCACAGTCCGCATAGGCAATAGCCAGTAACCCGTACTCGTTGCCAATGGCGTAAGTTTTATTGTAAAACCTGTGCTCATTAGGGTTCGCTATCAATCGTCTAATCTCTGAAAATTTCATGGCCTATACTCCTCGCATATCAATACGTAGTACCGGATCGTGGTGTGCAAACTGTTTGGCGTATGCGTTACCGGCTTCGATAGCATGCTCTGCATAGTTATAGGTGTGTTTGAATCTGAGCTTACCATCAACCCAAATTTCTTCCGTTTTATCCTTCGCTGTTACCAGTATAACAATGTCTCTTTTCATGGCCTCAGGCCTCCTCTGTTAGATCTGGTTTGTTGGTTTAGCAGTAAACCCTAGGGTAACCCAAGGCCCACCACTAACGCAACCCCCTAGAATCGCTTGCCATCAATAGAGTATTCGTAACGCTCCCGCCATACAGGCCAGTTATCGTCAATGTAATCCCGCGCCTTCTGGAAGGCCTTATTGATACCCTTGTCCTCCTCAGGATCGATAGGGAATCCCACGATCATGCCCCATTCGTCACCTGAATCAGTGACGCGCCCCATAACACAAATGTAATCCTTCTTCATGGCCTCAGGCCTCCTCTGTATTATTAAATATCTCAATGATCCATTCAGCGTACATATTCGCCACTGGACCCTTTGCGGGATCACCTGTTTTCATATATGCCAGTGCATCCTCTAGATGTTTTTGAATCATGTCATCACGCTCATCGAATGACTTTGCTTTCGGTAATTCTATATACATGGCCTCAGGCCTCCTCTGTTATCTGTAAGTTTGAAGTGTTTAAGAATGTCTCTCGCTCTCCATATAACAGGGGATCAATCCTGCTACCCTTTGACATAGGTCACACCCTATCGCTTTCACTTAATCCCTTAGGGAGTCTACAGCAAGCGTTAGCAGACGAGAGACATACTTAAATACTTCAAAGTCAAGGCCCCGAAGGGCCTCCCTTGTCTTAACCTAGTATGTCACTGGTATCGTACCCGTTAGCATCTAGCCATTCTCTGGCCTCAGGGATCATACAGAAGCTCATGTCATAGTCGTGACAAATGTTGCCTTGCATCACGTAGACACATATGGCGTCATCTTCTCCCCGTGTAGTGTGCTCAAAATACACACGATCATCTGCAACGTATACAGCATACGGACCCGCTAAACTTTCTAAGCCTAATGAAACTAATTTCATATTGATTACCCTCTATATAGTTAATTGATTACCTTGATATGGTTCCCATTGTACAGGTATCCCATGAGGACGCAAGTATTATCTTTTGGTAATATGTCACAATTCCTGAGTCCTCCCTAGGTTCCTATATAAAGAGGAACGCGCGCGGATAACATAGGAACACTGGCCTGTCAATGGTACTATGTCACATCTAATGTCCTACTATAGTTTACCTTGTCTTGTCAATGGTAATATGTCACACCCAATGTCCTACCATAGTTTACCTTGTCTTGTCAATGGTAATATGTCACACCTAATTCACTTGACATAAGGTCTTGAGTAGTATCTAGTCTAGCCTGAGGGTCCTACACTGGTTCACACACTTGTGTCTACAGGAATCTCTGGTATTATTTACACTATGAATAGTACTTGTCTTATGTTACACTCGGGATGTCTGGTATTATTCACAATATAAATAGGTTGACACACAGGTCATACTGTGGTAGGCCTCGGGCCTCAGGTCCTACCATAGTTTACCTTAGATGTCAATGGTACTATTCACAGTATTCAAGGGTTGACACATTGGTTGACTTGTGTTATACTGGTGGGTTGCCCATGTTGACCCCGGGGGGCCGGGATTGACATCGGATTACTAATGTAGTACCTACCTACGTACAAAATAGGGTGAAAATAGCTAAAAAGAGGTAAAACTTAGTTAATTTAACCTCTAGTTAACGATTAGGTAACCTTTTGATAACGCTAGACTTACACAATGTTATACTTGTGCACTACTTTGGTGCGCCCTTAGGGATAAAAGGGAGGTAATATGGCAGTACTAGTGTCACTACTTTGGTCAGTCTAGCGACCTTTAGACTCCCTAGGCCACCCTAGAGATGTAAATAGTACCACTTATGTAAATAAAGCTTGACTTTTGAGTAAAAGTATGGTATAATAATAGGTATACTAAAGAGGTACTTTAGACAGGCTTTAGAATACTAGTTATTCTTTGTTTATTAACTTTAGAAGGTTAACTAAACAGATATATCATCCAGAGCCTTGTCGTTGGTACAGCTAAGGTCACATTATAGTCAGCAACAGACGTACTAATGTGACTCTCTGGACGTATCAAGGCGACAGGGTGATGACATATGTTAAACATAAGGGAACTGGAGAATGTCTGAAGAACTAGATGTATCAGGGGAACCAGTAATTACTCAAGATACACCTAAGAAGCGCGGTAGACCCCCTAAGGCGAAGACAGATGCTCTAAAGAAGGGCAACAGGGTAGCCAGAGGCAGGCCTAAGGGAGATGCTGCGTTAATCAATGAGTACAAGTCTAGGATGTTAGCTAGTCCTAAGTCAGCTAAGGTACTAGAGTCCATCTTTAATGCTGCACTGGATGACGATCATAAGAGTCAGTCAGCCGCATGGAAGATTATAGTAGATAGGATTATGCCTGTAGGGGCCTTTGAGAAGGAAGTACTGAAGGATGGGGGACGTAATGCAATACAGATCAATATTACAGGACTCACTGGTGCC
>Ga0115008_10001737_pt1 | contig 17881 bp, 13 predicted proteins | sample FraStrMetagenome_FD_87164 | JGI IMG/M metagenome (GOLD analysis project Ga0115008, IMG submission 87164) | Marine eukaryotic phytoplankton communities from Arctic Ocean - Fram Strait ARC3M Metagenome | ecosystem: Environmental > Aquatic > Marine > Oceanic | place: Fram Strait | collected...
CATGTATTTTTCATCGTCGTGACTATGAGGGTCATTTTGATTCATAACATAAATATTAACGGGTTTTTGAGGTGGTTGTTCAATATTCATATTATTATGAAATGATTTATTATTTATTTCATCAGATAATTCAGAAACATTAAATTGACAGTCACCACAAGCATCAGCATGATCCTTTAAACATTTAACATCTAATTCGGGACAATTTTTTTTACATTCATCTTTATTACAGTTTTTTTTAGTTGTCATATTTTCAATACCTTCAATAATATCTTTATGTAAATATACAAAAACCATGTATATTATAAAAATTATAAACATAGCTAAAAGTGGTCTATTATTTTTAACAAATTTACTTAACATATAGAATAAATAAATATTTTATTATTATTCAATTAATATAATAATAATAAAATCGTGTTAACTTGGTATTATTTTTAGTATAATTATTTATAATGAAACAAACACATAATAGTGAAAAGTATGCATGTAATATGATAACTTTAATTTTAAAAAAAATAATTTACGAGCCTTTAGAAAAAATGAAAGAAATGTTAAAATTAAGCACTCGTATTATAATCTGCGTAACTGTAATTATAATTATTCCATTTATAATTTTATTAACATGTATTTGTTATTTTGGATTTTTATTTATAAAAAAAAATTATAATAACTATGAACAATTGGTAGAATTAATAAAAAATGTAAGATGTAATAATACATCTAATTACATGAATTATGGGTATTGGAATAACAATAATACGAATTTATATAAAGCTAATAAAAAATTATGTAAGAAAATATTTAAAAAAGGTGAATTAGATAAAGCAGAAACAATATTAGATGTAGGTTGTGGATATGGAGAGCAGGATTTTTATTGGAGAAAAAAAACAAATGCTAAAATAAATGCTATTGATATAAATAAAAAATCCATAAAAAAGGCAAAAAATATAAATAGTGATAAAAATATTATATTTGAAAAAGGCAACGCTTGTAAATTAAATTTTGAAAACGATTCTTTTGATAGAGTAGTCAATTTAGAATCTGGATTTCATTATAATCCAAGACATAAATTTTTAAAAGAATCACATAGAGTCTTAAAGAAAGGTGGAAAATTAGTTGTTGCTGACATATTATACAATGATGACGATATTGATATATTTAATACATTAAATAGATTAGCTTTTGGTAAATTATTTGATATTCCGGAATGTAATAAAATTTCTATTACAGAATTTAAAACTCAACTAGAAGAAGTTGGTTATAATGTTAAAATAGAAGATATAACTGATAAAACTTTTAAACCTTACTATAATTATTTTTTTAGTAATGTTGAATATCCAGATAACTTTATTTTACCAAAATATTTATTTAATATTATGAAAATGTCATGTGGATTTTATATTAATACATTATGTAATGGAACAAATGGGTTTAAATACATAATTGCGGTTTGCGAAAAGCCATAATTATGAATTTAATACACTAAGTTGGTCTTTAAAATAATTATTTAAATAATTATTATATACTGATAAAATATCGACATTTTCGTATTCTTTATCTGTATGAAATATGATGTGTTTTTTAATAAAAAAAGATACATGGGTGAGTTTATATGTAAACATCAGTGATTTCCATATTTCGTATATAGAAACATTATTGATAAGTTGAAGTATTATATAATAAATTGTATATAGTAATATATAAACAATGTTAGTTGATATAATAGGAGTACAAGGGAAACATTTTTCTCCTTTAATGTAAAAATCATTATTCTCACATAAAAAATTATTACATAAATTAATTATTTTTTTTGCTGTTAAATTATCATTATTTAAAGAGCAATGGGTAATCGAAAAATTAGTATTATTATTATTAATTTTATTGATACACTCTTCGGCAACAAAATCTACAGGTATAATTGAATTCAATTGTGTATCCTTATTTAAATAAATAAAGGGTAATTTACCAGTGGCCATACCATAATAGAATAAATTAATAGTTTGTATATCACCATAACCTATATACGGGCTTTTATATGCCGGACATACAATGGATGGTCTTATTATATGTAAATTTACATGATCATGATTGTTAATTAATATTATTTCTGTTAGTTGTTTTGAATAACAGTAAGTATTACAGTATGGTTTATATGATGTTATTTTATTTTGTAATATATTAAATAATGTTTCTTCGTTCATGTTTTTTTCATAAACTTTTTCTTTAATTACGGTATTATCCAAATGATAGTTAACATAACATGTAGATAAATAAATATATTTACACTTATTTTTACATTTTTTTATTAAATTCAACCAATTATATGCGGTTAATGTATTATTTTGTACTGCCTTAACAAGTGGTCTTGAAAAATTAATATCTGCCAAACCATTAACAACACAATTTACATTATTGATAATATCTATTTTATCATTATTATTAATAAAAAATATATTCATATTATTATCTTTTTGATATTCTACATTTATTATTTTGATTCGTTTTTTTATATCAGCTCTATTTCCTAATTTTATATTTTTTAATATAATATCTAGTCTATCTTCAACATTAACATTATTTTTTGATCTTATTATAAGATAAATATTATTTGTTGTTTTTTCTAATATATTAAATATAATACATTGACCTATAAAACCGGTACATCCTATTAATAAAATATTATCATCCATATTTTATTAATATATTATTTAATTATTTCATTATACGCACAGTCTAAAGCATAATATAACTTCTTATTTTCGTATAAACTTTTTTGAAATGATATTATAACATTTATATTATTGTCATAGCTAACAATATTAAAGGTTAATTCAGTTTTCTTATGATTCATCAAAAAGCATGTATTTTTTAACTGAATATTATCATTAATATTAAACATAATACAATTGTTGTTTTTAAAATGGAGTTCATCTTTTTTTGGCCCAATCATATTTGTATATAATATATCTAAATTAGATGAAAGTTTACTATATAATTTATGACAAAAATATACTCCTATTATAGAATAAATAAAGGTTAGTAAAGGAATAATTAACGAATATTTGTAATAATTGAATATTGTATTTACTGATGTTATTAATTCATTTTTTTTTATACTATTATCAATTTGTGTAAATATAAAACAAAAATTATTTGTAATATTGTTACTTCCTGTATTGAATGGTGATGCGATCAAAACAGTTTTTGATTGGTTATTATAATAATAATAATGCGTTTTTATTGATATAGAATAAAGTAAATCATTTATTGTTACATTTAACTCTTTAGATTTATTTTTTATACTATTAAAATCAAAGGTTTTTTTAATATAATCTGTATTATTTATATATTTTATTGTTGATTTATTATTTTTAAATACATATAAATTAGTAATAATTTTTACATAACTAAATAATAAAATTATAGTACCAATTAATATACTAAAATAATTTATATGATGCGTATATCTATTAAGGAGAGGAGGTTTATATATTTTATTATTATTACTTGATAAAATAGATATAATTTTAAATCCATCTGCGTATGCGTGATTAACTGTAAAAAATAATCTAAATTTTTTGTTTTGCTTGTCACTATAGATATTAAAATACCAATGAGTATTATTATTTTTGTTTAAAACTATATTTATTTTACTGTCAAATTTATTATAATTAGAATTGTATAATGAATAATAACTATTGATATCAATATTAATATCCTGTAAATAGTTTTTATTATTTTTGGTTGTAATATTTTTTTGTAAAATTTTATTATTAGAAATTATATATTTTAAATATTTATTAAATATTTTTCTATTTATAATACCATCAAAATCCATAAATGCTACGATATTTCCCCAATTATTTGTATCATCAATATCTTGCGAAATAACATTTGTTATATAATCATTTATATATTCCATAATAATAGAATTATATCACATAATAATTTTAATTTAATAACTCGCTATTTTCTAATTCATTTAATTTATTAATTTTTTGCTTTAAAATATCTGTCAAGCCAATATTATTGGTTTTTAATTCTTTCATGCAACCATCAATTGAAGCAATTGCTAATTCTGTTTTTATCCATGATTCATTTGTGTAAATGCCATATTCTTTTAAAATAGAATAAAGCATGTATATTTCGGAAAATGAGAATTCTTTTTTAATTTCAAATGACTCATATAATAATTTTTTAGCTTCTTTAAAAATTAAATCATAATCTTCATGATTAGACGGACAATTAGTAAAATTAGTTAGAAATTGTTTTGTCACTTCATGATAATTGTTTATACCTATGTTACTAAATATATCATAATAATTATTTAATTCTTTTATATTATACATACCGCATATACCAAAGTCGATTAAACATACTTGGTGTATATCATTGTTTTTTATAAACAATATATTACCAGAATGTGCATCACAGTGGAAAAATCCATAAATAAGTTGGCTATAAATCATAACATGTCCCACTATATCCATATATATATTTTTGTCTGTATCTTTAATATCACAAATATTTAACCCGTTGACATATTCCATTACAATGCTATTTTCTGTACATCTATCATTATATATTACAGGAATTTTGACTAAATCATAATTTTTAAAGTTTTTTCTATATAACTCCTGGTTTTTTATTTCATTTTTAAAATTACATTGAGTTTCTAACAAAGGTTTATATATATTATATTTATCCTCAAATTGTAATTTATTCACATAAGGTAGCCATCTTAATAAAAATAACATATTTTTAAATTCTTCATTATTTTTATTTAAACGATCTTCTATATTTTTTCTTTTGATTTTAATAATAACTTTTTTATCTAAATATATACCGTCATATACTATAGATATTGTTCCGGAATGTAGCGGTTTCTTAAAATCATTGAATATTATTTGCTTATCCATCATCAGTTCATTAATTGCGTGATAATCAATATCGTCATAGTTATAAGGAACATTATCCGTATACATTTTTAATAATTCTTTATTTTCATTAGACCATAAATCATCATTGTTTGCTGAACATTGGAGTATTTTTACAATAATTAAATTAAAATGATGAAGTCTTAAAAATAAATCTTTAAAAAAATCTGTTCTTGTATAAAAAATTTTAGCATATCCTGTCCAAAATAAAAAATTAATTAATTTACATGTTATACATAATGTCTGAATCATTATCTATATTTAATTAATAATTAAACATTTATGTAGTTATTTTACATAAATATGTTTCCAAATTAGAAAATAATTTTATCATTATTTTTTTGAATATATTAACAATAGGTTTACTATATATTTTTTCATTAATATCATACTCAATCCTTATTAAATACTTAGATGTATATAAATTAGATATCTTTACATTAAATATATTAAATTGAATATTATCAAATTCAATATTATTATTTGTTACATTATATATAATACAATCATTCATATTATTTTTGACTACATTAACATCTAAATAGAAATTATCAAGTATTAAACCAGATAAGTTTTTCATATAACATATAGTATTTATTTGATTATCGCTGATTATTTTTTTTTCAAATTTTTGAAGTAAGCTTTTATTTAATTGATAAATTAATTCAAATACATGTATATTGTCTAGTATATTAATAATAGGATAATTGTTATTTTCTACAATATATTCTTTTACATAAATATTGGGATTATTATTTATAGTTTCTATATTCATTATATACTATCATCATTATTATTTAAATTATCTTTTTCTTCAAATTCTTTATCAAACAGATAAAGAAAATTATCAAGAGATGATAATTGTTGATATTCGGTACCAATATCTAAGTTTAATTCGGTAATATCCATATTAATTAAATTAGGTTTATCTAATAACTTATCTATTATATATTTAGTTTGTTCTAATTCTAGTCCATTTTTTACAGGTGTTCCTGTAGATGAAATAATAGAAGGGTCTAAACAATCAACATCAAATGATAAATGAAATGGGTCATTTCCTATAAATGATTTTATTAAATCATAACTATATTGGTGATCATCATTAATTTCGTCTGAAGTTAAATACCACATATTGTGTTTATTGATAATTTTTTGTTCATATTTATTAATATCACGAATACCAATGTACATAATATTTTGGATAGGCAATTTATTCACTATAAATGAAAAATCATCATTCTCATCTAAACCAGTTAAATAACTAAGTGGCATACCATGAAAATTTTTACTAGGTGATGATTTATATGTATTTATATCTGGATGAGCGTCAAACCATAATACTTTTAATTCTCCTTCTTCAGTTCTATTTAATGAATCAGCAACAGTAGCGATAGACATAGAATGATCTCCGCCTATGTTTATTTTTCTTGAATGAAAAATATTTTCTCTATATAAATTCCATAAATTATCTACCATATTTGGATAATTATTTTGTATAGAATTGTTACACTTTACATCAATAAATTCATTTTTCAAAACTTTTTTTAAATATTTACCTGTTTTATTTACACCTAATTTTTTCTGCCCCAATAAATGTGGAAAATTAATTAATCGCATTTATAATATTATAAAATATAATTGATTTAATTTTAATATAAAATACTATATTATATATATAGTATAATGTCCGGAATTAAATTCTTTGATGTTTCTCTTCGCGATGGATTACAATCCTTAAAGAGAATTTATTCTTTGAATGAAAAAAAAGATTTATTTCACAAGATAATAAGTAAACACAAACCTCATAGTATTGAGGTAGGGTCGATTGTATCGCCGAAAGTATTACCTCAAATGCATAATTCTTTGGATTTATTTGCTCATGCTAAAAAAATGCAGATACCAAATATTTACATGTTAACACCAAACTTAAAATCCGTTGATATTGGATTAAAACATGGTGTAAAGAATTTTTCTTTAATAACATCTGTATCAGAGGAATTTCAAAAAAAGAATATAAATAAGTCGTTAGATGACAGTAAAAAGGAATTATCTAGTATATTGTCATTATTAGATAATAATGATGTAGAAAATATTAAGTTATATATTTCGTGTATAAACGAATGTCCAATAAGTGGCAAAAAGAACTTGCGTTACATAGTAAATGAAATTGATTATTATATCGAGAATTATAATAATATAAGTGAGATTTGTTTATCAGATACTTGTGGAACATTGGGATTTATTGATTTTAAAAATATAATAGAGTCAATAACAAGATTTCACGATTATAGGTTACTTGATAAAATATCCCTGCATCTTCATAAAAATACAGATATAGAAATAACCCAAAGTATAATTACATATGCTACTTTAACCGGTATTACACGATTTGATGTATCATGTTTAGAAAATGCTGGAGGGTGTTCGGTCACCATGGAAAAATCAAAATTAAATAGTAACATTCATTATGATGATTATAAGTTGTTTTTATAAAAAGCAATAATATAAATACATATATGATATTTATATTATTTAATTAATTTTTTTTCTAGTGTTTCTTTTTATTTTTCTTTTATATTTTTTACTTTGTCTTTTTGTTTTTTTATTTTTAGGTTTTTTAGATTTAGTCTTTTTGGCCTTTTTTGATTTTTTTAATTTGCGAGTTTTTTTTCGCTTACCTCCTCTTGCTCGTGTTGTTGGTAATATATTTGATTCTTTTTCAATTAAATCAAGAAAACTATTGAGATTAGCATATGCTGTGTCATGTTCTTTTAATAATGCTTCTCTTCTTTTTTGATCCTGGCCAGCTATTGCTCGTATTCCCTGTTGAACTAGTGAGTTATTTGAATGATACAATTTTGCTATACCTTTTTTTCTTAAACTTGTCCAAAAATTTGTTACTTTTAGTCTTGCTGTTTCTCCTGCTTGAGAATCTTGTCCTTCGGTATTTACTGTATTATCATAATCGCAAATTAATGTATTTAAATGTTCAATAGTTTCCTTCATACTTTTGGGGCTTTCCTCGCTTCCCCAATTTCTATTTACACTATCTGTTGTTGACATATTAATATAAAAATCTGGCTTGTATTTTAATTTATCAATTAAATTTTCTAGTTCATTCGCGGTTTCTTTACCATTATATGTTGCTTTAATTAAATGATTTATATTACAGGAAGCTTTGCTATTAGTGCCTGTGAACATATTATATATTAGAGAAGGAGATGGGAAAAAAGACTCGGATTGTGGTAATAGTAATTGACTTTGTGCTTCAGCAAATGAACTTGGAAACCCAGAAATTATACATTTTGGACTTAACTCTCCAGCACGAGAACAACCGCCATATTCATCTCTAAAAAACATATCTTTGGTTATTATTTTCCGTATATCAGGATTTTGGTCAATTGTATTTTTAAAAAGATGCTCAAATAAAGCGGTTTTATCTATTAAACTCATATCTTCTACTATTTTCTGGGGTATTGTTCCATCTGTAATAGCTTTAATTGAAGTACTTGGTATACCCCCACTTTTTATAACTATGTTCCATTTTACACAAACATCTTCGTATTGTTGTATAAATTCATTGAAATCAATCTTGGTTCCTACAACATAATCGTACATGTTATAAACTCTTCCATTGTTAGGTTTTATAATTGTTCTGACAAGAATCTTATCAGATTCTAATAATGAAGTTTTAAATGCTTCATCATAAAAAACTGTTTTTCCTGTAACTGTAGCATCAACTCTACCTTTAAAATCGTCAATTTGTTGTTGAATACCATCTTTAACACCTGGTATAACATTAATAACTTTATAAGATAAACATAACATAAACAACACAATAATAATATCTTTAATTGTAAACCCTAGTGATATTCCTCCATTGGTTTTTTCTTTTGTTCCATTGGTTTTTTCTTTTGTTCCACCAGTTAAAAGATTATTATTACTAGTTGCTACAAAATTAATAGATATATATAAAAGATTTTCAATATTATTAACAAATTTTATTAATTCGTCAGTATTTTTTACAAACTCATTTATTCCTCCATTTTGTTTTTTATTAGAAGGGCGCAAATTATACATAATTTTATCCATAAATAAAATTGATAATGATAACATAATAACTAAGGATTCCCGGTGTGGTTCAATACTTGGATCTAAAGGTTTCCAATGTGTTTTTATTTTATCATATAATTCATTAACTATATTTTCTGTAACAAATGGGTTATTCTCTATTGATTCTACTTCTTGTTTATTAATTAAACTCATATATAATATTATGCTAAAATAAATAAAATAATTATATTTAATTTTTTTTATATAAATATATTATAATGTCTATCAAAATTGGCATAAATGGTATGGGTCGAATTGGGAAATGTGTTTTATTACAGTTGATAAATGATAATTCTGTAAAAATAGGGGCAATTAATGCTGTTAATTTAAAACTAGAAGAATTAGAAGATTATTTAAATTATGATAGTGCCCATAAAACACAAAAAGTACAAATTGAAATATTAAACGAGGATACTTTTAAAATTGGTCGTCATGAAATAAAACTATTATGTAATCGTGATGCAGAAAAATTAGATTGGGGTGATTGTGATTATTTAATAGATGCAACAGGTGCTTTTTTAACAAAAGATAAATGTAAATTACATAATGCGAAATATGTAGTTATGTCCGCGCCACCAAAAGATGAAACCGAAACATTTATTTTTGGAGCAAATCATGAAAAATATAACGGAGAGAAAATAATATCAGGTTCATCATGTACTACTAATTGTATGGCTCCAATGGTTAAGCTATTAAGAGATAACTTCGAAATAAAAAATTGTAATTTTATCACAATTCATTCTGCTACAGCTTCCCAATATACTATTGATGTTTGTAAAAAAACTTCAAGAACAAATCGATCGGTTATTAATAATATTATTCCTCATTCTACTGGCGCTTCCAAATCAATTATTAATATTTTCCCCGAATTAGAAGGAAAAATATATGGTACTAGTGTTAGAGTTCCTACTATGAATTGTTCATTATTAGATTTTAATGTAGAGCTTGAAGGCGAAAATGTTAGTCTAGATAAAATAGAAGAATTAATAAATAATTCTGAATTAAATGGTAAAGTATATGGTATAAATAATAAAAATTTGGTAAGCACAGATTTTATGTCTACGCGAACGCCAACAATTTTTGATAAAAAAGCTTCCATGGAAATGGGTCCAGGTAAATTAAAAATGTTATTATGGTATGATAATGAATGGTCATATTCCACACAATTAATACGTTTAGTAAAACACATGTATCATTTTAATACTATGATCAAAGATAAATATAATATGAAAAACTTAGAATTAACAGGAAAAAATGTTGTTGCTCGTTTTGATTTCAATGTAGCAATGAATAATGGAGAGATAGTTGATGATTTTAGAATTGCATCAGCTATTCCAACAATAAAATATATATTATCTCAAAATCCTAATCGATTAATATTAACCTCTCATTTTGGAAGACCAAAAAATAAAGAGACAGAATTTTCTCTCCAATTTATGATTCCTATTTTAGAAAAATATCTAGAAACAACTATAGATTTCTTACCCGAAGGATTAGCAAATAATACAATACACAAATTAAATACAGGTGTTTATCTTTTAGAAAACTTACGATATTATACTGCTGAAACATTATATAACCCAGAAGAAACAAGCGATAACAATAGTGTTCGTATTTATAGAGAATTAGGTGATGTATTTATTATTGATGCTTTTGGATGTTTACATAGAGAACATATGAGTATATGTGATATTAACTACTCTGGTAAAGAATATGGATATGGTGAATTAATAGAAAAAGAATTAGTAAACTTAAATACTATTCTCTCTAATAAAAATGAAAAGGTTTTGGGAATAATTGGTGGAGCTAAAATACAAGATAAATTACCATTTATCCATAAGTTAAGAAAAATACCAAATACAAGATTATTTATTGCTGGAGGACTAGCAAAACATTATGAACAGTATTATGATAATGTTATGGTAATGAGATATGGTGTAGGTAATTATAGTATGGATGATGAGCCACAAGAATTAACACTTGTTGATGTGAAGAACTCTGATGCTAATTTTTATGATATATCTGATATTAATATGCAAGTATTAATGGAAGAAGTACTAAAAAGTGATATTATATTCTGGAATGGTCCATTAGGTGTTATTGAACATGAAATTTATAAAAAAGGGAGCATTAGACTTGCTACATTTTTACAAAACATAAAAAATAAAAAAATAATTATTGGCGGCGGAGAGACAGCAACCCTTTTCAATAAAGACAATAATGATATTTATGTGTCTACCGGTGGCGGAGCATTATTAGACTATATTCAAAATGGCACAAATATGTATGGTCTTAAAGCTTTTACAAAACTATAATAAAGCATAATAACATATTATATTATGGATAACTATAATACAAAATATAATACAAATTATAATTTATTTATTGAACCTTTATATGGGTCTAAGCGAAATAGTAGAATTGACGAAGTATTATTAAATGAAAATATATTGCCTCATAGTTATAATATTGAAGAAAGAACAGATATGACAGAATATGATGTATACAGTATAGACCCAGAAGGATGCCAAGATGCCGATGATGCTTTTAGTATTTACAAAGAAGATAATAAATTATTTCTTGCTATTCACATAGCAGATCCTACTGAATTTATAAATAAAGATTCAACTTTATGGGAAAGTATTGAAAATAAAGTAGTAACTAGATATCCTTCGAATACAAATCCTGTACATATGATGCCTGAAGAAATAATGGAAAAAGCAAGTTTAATGGTTAATAACTATGGTGATATAAAACGGGCTATAACTATTTTAACAGAAATTGATACAGAAACATTTAATCCAATTGGAAATGCGCGTTTATTATTTACTAAAATAAAAGTAAATCATAAAAACGCTTTAAATTATAAATTGGCGGGTGAATTATATTGTAATAATTTTGTTTTACAAAATGGAATAAAAATAAGTGAAGCCCTAATGTCAATTCGAGGAGAAAAAACAAAAGGAATAGTATTAAATGAAGTAGATAAATCAAGTATTAAATTTGAAAATGATAATGTATATCTATATAGTGATTCACCTGAAGAAAAGTCTATGAAACAAATGATTGCCGAATATGCTATATTTGCGAACTCCTTTGTAGGAGAGTATTTAAAGATAAATTTTGAAGGTTCAGGATTATATAGAATATGTAGTGCTAGTGAATGGTTACATACATTATATGATGGTATAACTGGAGATGAATTGTTAAATGAAATAATTGTAAGTGGTATTTCAGCAGAATATATTTCAAAAGTAAATTCTCATGATTTAGTTGGTTCGCCAGAATATTGCCATTTTACTTCACCTATTCGTCGTTTATCTGATTGTGTTTGTCATTATTTATTAAAATACATATACTTAAGAAATAAAGTAGAAATTGAAGCTCCATTTTTAAATAGCGATTTAGAGAAATATTCTAATAATTGTATGAAATTATCTAAAGTAATGAAAAATGTTCAGTATAAAGATACAAAATTTAGATTGATACAGGTAATGCATAATATGTTAATAAATAAAGAAAAAATAGCTATTTCTTATTTTGTTTCTAGTTACACCGGATTATTTTTAAATATAATTATAGACTGTATAAATGAACATTCGGTTTATTTGTCTTATACTTTGCGGATTTCTGATTTTCAGAAAGAATATGAAATAAAAAAAAGACAGGTAATGAATATTACAAGGGTAAATTGTATAGGCAAATTTGATCAAGGTAGTATACCGGAATTAGATAGTTTGTTTCTTTAAAAATATATTTTTATATAATTATATATTTTTTATACAATATTTCCTACATAAATATATATAATATGTATTTATTAGCAATTGATATTGGAGGTACTACATTTTCTTTTTCTCTCTTTAAAGATAATCATCTTTTTTTAAATTCAGATAATTATGATATAACCAAGTATATAGACCATGAAATATTATTTAAAGATTTATATTTAGTAGTAAGAGAGAAAATAGACATAGGGTTAATTTCAAAAATAGGAATAGCATGTCCTGGGCCATTGGATTTAGCCAGCGGGACAATTTTAAATACACCAAATTTAAAATTTTTGCGGAATGTTAATATTAAAGACGAATTGAAAAAGCATTTTAATATTAAGGATATTCATGTGGAACATGATGCAAATGTTTATACATTAGGATTTTATAACAGGTTAACTACAAAAAACAAAGATGATGTTGTATTGGGTATTACATTGGGTACTGGTATAGGATTTGGAATTATAATAAATGAAAAATTATTCAAAGGAAGTTATGGAATGTCAGGAGAATACGAGCGTAGTCCAGTACTTAATGATAAAACATGGGCTGATTTAATAGGAAGAGATTTTTTTGAATTAATAACACAATTATATTTTAAAAAAAATGTAACACCTAAGGAATTATTTGAATTAGCAAACGATAATAATAGTAAAGCATTAAATATATGGAAAAATTATGGTAATAATATTGGGAAATGTTTATGTCATGTTATTGGTTTATTAAATCCCAACTATATATCTATTGGTGGAGGAGTTTCAAAAGCAAATAAGTATTTTCATAATTATATAATAAAGGCATTAGAAAAACATTGTTTAATTTATGATAAAAAAAAAATAAATATTTCATATGATGAAACTAATTTAAATATTTTTTATGGCTGGGTTTAATTATACATATAAAGACTGATTAGTAGCAACAAATTTGAGAGTATTTAATGGTATTTGTTTAATTTTACTTAGTAATTCCATATTACCCAGATATTCACATAATTTTTCACATTCACTCGCAATATTATTTATTTTAAGAATTGCTTTAATAAATTCACCCAGGAATATATTTTTTTCTTGTAATATTACTTGTAGTATTTCTTTACAACTAGTTTCGTCTGTTGCGTTTTTACACCATCTAATAACATAATCTATAAGATCATAAATTATGTTGTAATCAGAACCAGTAAATACTCCACAATTAGTTTCGTGACTCATAAAATTATCCATATCATTTTTGGCATCTATAATAATATTTTTAAGCAACATATTATTAGTTTTTGGTGTAAAATCACGATAATCTTCTAAGACAGATACATTTGTAAAACAACTAAATATTGCGGCTATTTCATAATATTCTAGGTCTTCAAAGTAGTTATACTTTTCTAATAGGTTAGCAAATACTAGACAATGTATTTCTTTAATATGTGCTGCAACCCTTCCTTTCTCTAAGATTTGTTTTTGATCGTTACTAATTTCAATAAATCCTGTTTCATCAAGTATATTTTCAATTTTAGAGATAGAATGATTAATATAATTGCTGGCACTTTCTAGTCTAGAATGTGTATTACTTCTTTTTGTTTCTAATTCATCTATTTCAGTATATTTTTTAATATCTTCTTTTAGATTTTTATTACAATCTATCATATTACTAATTTCGCGCTCTATTTTTTTCTTTTTATTTGCCGATAATTTTTGTTTTGAAGTTTCTAATTCAAAATACTTATGTATAATTTCGACAGGTGTGCGTAAAAGGTTTAAATAACCTTTTTTGGCTAATATTTGATTATCTAATTCTTCTATATCATTTTCAATAATTTTAACACTTTTACTAATATCATTTGTAATCATACTATTATTAGCAAAATCATTAAAATTCATATTGTTTGTGAAGTATAGATTTAATAACAAATTATAAGAAATTTTAAATTTAGATACAAGTGTTTGAGGAACACCTCCGAGTATAGTCTTATAATCATTTAAATAAGGATAATTAAACAAATTATTAAGATGAATAACAATGCCTTTAGTGTCATATCCTCTTCTGCCTGCTCTTCCAGCTTGCTGTGTGTATTCATGAGCCTGTAAGTAACGCATTCCAGAACCATCAAATTTGGATAAATTTGTAAACACTACTGTTTTTGTAGGCATATTTAATCCAACAGCGAATGTTTCTGTAGCGAATAATAATTTAATATATTTCTTTTCAAAAAGAATTTCTACCATTTCTCTTAATATTGGCATAATACCAGAATGATGAATGCCTATTCCTTTTTGAAATAATTTTATCATATTGACATATTCAGGTAATCGCATATATTCTTCAAAATTAGGTAGTTTCTGTAATATGTGTCTACATTCTTTTTCAATAATTTGAGGAATTGTTGATTCATCATCAAATAATGAGACATCCAAATCATATGCGTATTTTTCCACATTTGCTCTTGAATAGACAAAGTAAATGGCTGGGACTAAATCATTATCTTTAAGATAATTGGTTAAATCATGTAATACATGTTGTCTTTTAATAAATACATTATTTTTCTTAATATAGGTAATATATTTATTAATTTTATGATAAGTAAGCTCGTCAAGAGGTTTATCTTGAGATTTAAGTAGGTGTAATTTATTTTTATTTTTTATAAATTCTTCCTTGAATTCCTTATCGCGAATATTTTTAATTGTGGCGGAATTAGCGCCTAACCATAAATAATGTTCTAAAGGAACAAATCTAATTTTAGTTGTTGATAAATAAACTTTTTTAGTCGATGATTCATGAATATCTTCAATCCATTTAGCAAATTTTTCTGGTTTATCAATAGTTGCTGATAACATTAATAATTGCACAGAGGGAGGCATTAACATAAAACATTCTTCCCAAACTGTTCCTCTATCTTGATCATTGATATAATGCACTTCATCAAAGATAACAACACCAACTTCAGATTCAATATCAATGTTAAAGTCAAGTGCGAGATTTTTAGTATCATATTTTTTTTGATATAAATTGTTTCTTAAAATTTCAGTGGTCATAATTAAAACATCTGCTTCAGGATTGTCTTTAATATCTCCAGTTAAAATTCCAAATGAAATATCAGGATATTTGCTAGTAAATTCGTGATATTTTTGATTCGATAATGCTTTAATAGGTGAAGTATAAATAATTTTTTTCCCAATAGAATGAAAATATTGAATACTAAACTCAGCAGGTAGTGTTTTTCCTGATCCGGTTGGTGCTGTAACCAACGAATGATTTTTTTCAACCAGTGCTTCAATAGACCATTTTTGCCAATTACTTAATTCAAATGGAAATATTTCAAAGTGTTCATTGTGCTTTGATTCATTGTATTCGTTTGGACAAATAAATACCATCTTTTATAGTATAAGTAAAAAAATCCTTTTTATTCAATTTTAAATATAAATATAATAATTTGTATTTATATATTTATGAAAAGAAGCGTATGTATAGCAGGCAATTGGAAAATGAATCCAAAAACATTAGCAGAGGCTGAGGAACTAGCAAATCAATTAAAAGATATTAGATCATTTCACAATATAATAATTCTAGTTCCATTTCCTTTTATATATAAAGTAAAAAAAATATTATCAGATACATATATTTCTGTAGGAGCTCAGGATTGTTATACTATTTCATCTGGTGCTTATACTGGTGCTACTTCTGTAGAAATGTTAAAATCCTTAAAGTGTGACTATATATTAGCAGGACATAGTGAACGAAGAAATATTTTTAATGATTGTAATTCTATAGTTAATGCTAAAATCCATACAATATTAAATAATAATATGAATTGTATATTTTGTATCGGAGAGAATCAAGAGGAATATCAAAAAGGTTTGAATAAAGAAACTTGTTCAAAACAATTAACAGAAGGATTATCAAAAATTTCTAGTGAAAAAATAAAAAATATAATAGTAGCTTACGAACCAGTATGGGCAATAGGCACTGGATTAACCGCTACACCTGATATTGTAGAAAATGTACATAATTATATTCGAATTTGGTTTAAAGAAAATTATTCGAAAGATATATCAGATAATATACAAATATTATATGGTGGAAGTGTAACACCTGAAACAATAGATAGTTTAATGAATGAAAATAATATTGATGGTGTATTAGTGGGGGGTGCTTCGTTAGTTTATGATAAATTTACACGCATTATTAATTTTGACTCATTAAAGATTTAAAATGCCAATTATTAGATCATGTATTTAAAAGAGTTGTAGAAGAAAGAATAAAATTTAAAAATAACATATAATTTAATTTAAAATATAAATATAATTTTAATAATAATATAGTAAATGAATACTAGTTATCAAGATATAGACTTTAATAAAGTTATTGGACAAAAATATAAAATAGTAGAACAAATAGGAGAAGGTAATTTTGGAATTGTATTTAAAGGTATTAATATTAAGAATAATGAATTTGTTGCTATTAAAGTAGAAAATAATGCTAGAAAATCAAGGGTTTTAAATAACGAAGCAAAAATTTTAAAACATTTATCGGGACTAGATTGTGTTCCAAAGTTTAATTGGTTTGGTGCATTTGAAAATCATAGATTTATAGTAATGCAGTTATTAGGTAAAACTTTATTAGATTATAAGGATATAAAAAATACTCTTTCTCTCAGTATTTGTTTACAGGTTTTTGAAAAAATCATTAATATATTTAATAGTATACATGGGAGGGGTATTATTTATAGAGACATAAAACCTGAAAATTTTATATTTGATTTAGATAATTTAAATAAAATATATATAATTGATTTTGGTCTTGCAACTACTTATATAGATGGTAATAATAAACATGTAGAAGAAGATAAAACCGGTCATTATACTGGAACAATAAGATATTCTAGTATAAATATTCATGAAGGTTACAATCACTCGAGGAGGGATGATTTAATATCAGTTGGATATATGTTTTTGTATTTATTATTAGGCAATTTACCATGGATGGGTATAGATGATGATAATATTAAGAACAAATTTAATACAATAATGAAAATAAAAATAAAAAATTTAAATAATAATATCTTCA
>Ga0115008_10001738_pt1 | contig 17870 bp, 16 predicted proteins | sample FraStrMetagenome_FD_87164 | JGI IMG/M metagenome (GOLD analysis project Ga0115008, IMG submission 87164) | Marine eukaryotic phytoplankton communities from Arctic Ocean - Fram Strait ARC3M Metagenome | ecosystem: Environmental > Aquatic > Marine > Oceanic | place: Fram Strait | collected...
ATAAAAAGTGTTCCATTAACATTGTAGAAGAAACTTTTGAGAATAAATTTTTTTAAGAAACTGTAGATAAACTTTCGCTTTTAAGCAAAGCTCAAGTTACATAACGCAGAACATTATAGTACAAATACATAGTAATTTCTGTATAGCCGTTTTTCAGGCTATTTATACATAATTATAGATATAACTTCTTTAGAATCATATCGTCAACAATTATGTTAAAAGATCTATTAGAATAATTTGTGTTTTATTAAAATACTTGTAGATTACATAAAATTTATTGTCTGATTTCAGATAGCTCTGATTCCAATACATTTTTAGCTGACTGTTGGTCACTAGTTAAATTGGATAATAAAAGATTATTCTGTTCATATGGGTCTGAAATCATGTCAAAGAATTCTTCATTTCCATTAGCATTAACAATTAATTTATAATTTAAATTACGAATAGCCCAAACGTCATTAGTTCCATTATCCATCTCAGAATATTGAAAATCTCTTATACTTGTGTTTGATGTCAGCAATGGTATTAAACTTTTGCTATCACTAATTTGAGTATCTTCTACTCCACATAAATTCGCAATTGTTGCATATAGGTCTGTACTAACTATCAAATTATTGTCAATACCTGTTCTATTGACACCATAACCTGAGATAAACATTGGTGTATTAATACCTCCTTGATATAATGTTCCCTTCACTGTTTGATTGGAATATGGAGATTGTGCTGCTTGATTAGGTGTCCCATTGTCTCCAATAAAAATTATAATTGTATTTTCTAATTGATTTTCTGGAATTGAAGCTATTAATTTACCAATTTGAAAATCCATAGCTTCAATGGCTGCAAAATAGTAAGGAAGCGCATCTAATCCTGCTCTGTATTCCGGCAGTGCTCCTTGTGAATGCATATTAGTTGGTGGTATATGAAAAGGCGTATGTGGAGCGTTATATGCCAGCCACATAAACCAAGGTTTTTCTTGACTATCTATCCAATCAATTGCCTTATTAGTTAGGTGTTCTGTAGCATAATTTGTTTGATTTGAAGACACACCATCTTCACTCATTCTCCAATTATAATAATCTTGAACTGCACCTGATAAAATTCCTGCATAATAATCTAATCCAAAATTTTCCGGATTAATGGATTGATTATTACCTGATAAATGCCATTTACCGACTAAAGCTGATGTATATTTATTATTGGTTTCTTCATTGATGAATTTTTGTAAAATCTTTTCTGAGGTTGATATTTGATCACCCGCCCATTTTAAACCAGTTCTAAAACCATATTTACCTGTTATAATTGAACCTCTTGTAGGTGTACAAGTTGGATTAACCCAAAAATTATTAAATGATAATCCTGAATTTTTTATGGAATTTAAATTTGGTGTATTTGGCTTTACACTTCCTTCAGGAAAACCAAATGTAGCATCCTTCCCCATATCATCAGCAATAATAAATAAAATATTAGGTTCAGCATTAATAATATCTTCCTCACTTTCATCTATTTGAATACTATCATCATCTTTTTTACAAGAAATAAATAAAGTGATAATAGAAAAAATAAAGAATAGTGTAAATAAATTTTTATTTATTTTCATTTTTTAGTGTTTTATTGATGAATTATTATCTCTTCTCTCTTAAGAATTTCAATATGTCTTATTAATCTTTTTATATCTAAAGGTATTGTTCCATTGTATACACCTCTTATAAATCCCTGACCATCAACCAAAATAAAATTTTCTGTATGTATAAATTGACTATCATCTTTGGTTTTTACAAAATCTTCATCTGCAAAATATCCATCTCTAGCAATACTATATATTTTTTCTTTAGCTCCAGTTACTAAATTCCACTTAACTTCATCTATATGGTTTCTTTTTGCATAGGTCTTTAATACTGGAATGGAATCTGTCCAAGGCATTACTGTATGTGATAATAATAAAACATTAGCGTCATCTTTATATTTATCTTGAATAACACTCATGTTTTTTGTTAATTTTGGACAAATCCCTGGACAAGATGTAAAGAAAAAATCAGCCACATAAATTTTATTTCTATAAGTTTCATTTGTAATTGTATCTCCATTTTGATTTAAAAAAGAAAAAGAAGGAATTTTGTGTTTATTATTTAGTTCATTTGAATCATTGAACCATCTTGGTGTATAATCAGATGAAATAAAATAAGGTAATTTGTTTTTTAATAGATTATCATTTGACCTCTTGTTTTCTTGTTTTAGACAAGAATAAAACAAGATTAAGAAACAAATAATTAACAAATTTCTCATTTAATTTCATTTTTATCTGAAGTAACAGTATAGCATTTCTTTAATCCTATTAGGCCATGACGTTCTTCATCAACAACTACATAATTGGCTTTAATAGCTCCGTTTGGTTTAAATAGTTTTTGTGGCCCATCCTCTATTCCTTTTTTAAAATTAAAATCTTTAGCAAGTTGCCCGTTTGGATACCATTCTTTAACTGATCCATTATACATTCCTTTATCATTAAAATGGTACATAAATTTTAATTGTCTATTGTTCCACCAAGATTGATGAGTTCCAATTTTTACGCCATTTTTGAAATGTCTTAAAATTGATATAGAGTCATTTGAAAACCAATGTTTTTCATAACCATTTTTACGACCTTCTAAAAATTGTTTTTCACTCTTAAGTTTACCATTAGAATAGGTTTCAAATACAATACCCGAAAAATTGGTATTGTTATGTCTTAAAGTCCCATTAATTATTTCAAAATTAGGATTAAGAACAGAAGCTCTCATGATTCCATGATTATTTATATTAGAGCAGCTAATTAGTAATATGAATATGTATAATAATTTATATTTTGAAAACATTTTTATTGTGAAATATTACCTGGAGTTCCAAAATAGCCATTCCCATTAATATAGGGGTCTTGAGTGGTAATATGATAATGATAAATTCCATTAGGGAAATCTGCTGTTACTCCTGCATGACCATGATAGTCATCAAGATCGTTATTAGTGACTTCACTCCCATTTTCTATGGGTCCATAAACCGGAAATCCATCTGCTAATAATCCTAAAAAAGCATTATCCCCAAACTGTTCAGTAAGATATGCTGGTTCTATATGATAATGATAATTTCCCATTCCAGCAGGATGACCAAGGTATTGATCAAAAGAATTTATTTCATTTGTTAAAGGACTGTTTCCTGCGGCATATTGATTAAAGAAAACTACACCATTTCTAGCAATTCCCATAGGTCCAAGATTAGTAGCTCTATGATTTGAAGCTTCTTTAGGAAAAAGAGGAATTGTAAATGTAATATTTTGTTCTTCTATTCTGTTAGGGTTTAAATTGAATTGCGGATTTGTTCCATTGTAAGGTTCGAATAATTCATTTTCCCATTCAGTGTCAAGATAATACGGTGATTTATGATCTGGCAGGTCATTTGTATTGAAAATTACAGTATTTCCATTAATTTCATACGACATACCAATGCTATTAAATTTACTTAATATTGGAGAAATATCGTAATTCGTTATAGGAGTTGCTTCTTCCTCATCTATAATTACAGAAGAACTTTCATCCCCTGAACAACTTTGAATACATAATAATGATAGTGAAAGCAGTTGAATTTTAAAAATTGATTGTAGTAATTTCATAATTTAAATTATTATATTACTACTATGACTATTGATTTTAAAAAAAGTTTAAGCTAACTAGAAATTAATACAGAATTGTTAAGAGATATTTGGTAAACTTCACCAATCTATTCTATAATATAAAACTTTTTAAAAGACTAATATCTATTAGATTGATAATGTTTTTTATTGTAAAGATGTAATACTGTTAAGGCTAAAGCTGGAAAGTATATGAAATTCTCATTTATAGGAAGCCATGCTATTTTTTCATTTAGGATAATAAAAAATAATAAAAACCAAAAGAACCATAAAGAAGCTTTCATTAATTTGCTAGATGATGTACGTGTCGAATTATATATAGCAAAAAAAGATATGATTACAAATAATATATCAATTAACTTCCACCATGTTGGAGGTGTACTACAACAGCTTAAAGATCCTGCTTGTGCAATAAAAATTAATGGTGTAGATATACAATGTAAAAGACATAATGTACTTGCAATAGCTCCTACATTGTCCGGTTTTTGATTTACTAATATCATTGATTTTTTTTAAAAATAAGCTTCAAGCAAAAATAAATAATTTTTTTTTATTGCAACTATGTTGCACTATATTTGTTTGATGGGAATTATAAGAAAAACTAAGTCTGTGGAAATTCTTCTTAATGAGTTTAATAAAAATTCATCTGCAATTTCAGTAACAGAATTAATTACTCGACATAACTCAAAATTCAACAAAACAACTATCTATCGTGTTTTGGATAGACTTGAAGACGATGGCATATTGCATTCTTTTCTTGGTAAAAATGGGCTAAAATGGTATGCAAAATGTATTGGATGCACTGCTAATAACCATAGTGATGTTCATCCACATTTTCAATGTCTAAATTGTGGAAAAGTTGATTGTTTATCTATTAATATTGCTCTTCCAAAAATTCCTAATAGAAAAATTGAATTTTCTCAGTTTTTGATTCAAGGTCAATGTGATGAATGTTTGACTTAAAAATTATTCGATCTATATTATAATTTGGCATTATGTTTGTCCAATTATTTTTAATCTCTAAATTCCTCCTATAATGAAAAAATATTCTTTGCTATATTTAATACTATTAGTTTACAGTATATCTTTTTCTCAAGAAATCAGAGGTGTTGTATTAGATGGCAATACTAACCTTCCACTAGAATACGTTTCTGTTCAATTCGATCAAACTACAATTGGAACAACTACAAATCAAAAAGGTGAGTTTAGGTTGAATAATACGAATATTAAAACCCCTCTGATAATTTCATATTTAGGCTACAACACAAAAAGTATTAATAAATTTAGTGCCAATGAAATCTAAGATTTTACGTCCATAAAAGAATGAGTTACTTCCATGCCCTTTAGAGATAGGTAGTTTAAATTTACTGAATCTTTTAAATGTATAAAAATAACAAGAATAATATTTTAATAAAATATCTTCCGAATACCTACAAACACAAAAATCATAAATGTGTACAACAAAAAGAAAGGAATTATCATAGCTTTTAATCCCAAAACTAGAAGTATAGCAATTACCAACAACTGAAATCCTAATCCAAAAGTAGAAACGCTAGTCATTAACCAGTTTGGCAATATTATTCCTTTATCAGCATTTTTATCTAAGGTGTAAATAACTTTATCAAATACACCATATAATAATTTATATAAACTAAAAAGTATAGTGACGTGTTGTTGTTTTTCACCATCCAAAGCGATAGGTGTTTTATCTTCAAATACCCTACTGGTAGTATCTCCATCAAACCTATTTCTTAGTATTACATAATAGTAGTTGTATAACGTACCCTGCAATTGTAAACCAACAAATGCCAAAAGACAAAACCAAAAAGAAATAGTAGTTATATACCAAATAGCACTTAAAAACAAGGCGTTTAGTATAATATCTGCAACTGAATCTAAATATCTTCCTGTATAGGATGGTCTTTGTTTTACACGAGCAAGTTCACCGTCTGCAGCATCTAAAATAGATTTGAAGATTAAAAAAAATGCTGCTAACCAATAATATCCCATTATCATACAATAAATAGCAATACAACCTGAAATTATAAAAGCTATCGTTACATGAATTGGAGTAAAAGATGTGTTTTTTAATGAATTAGCTATTAACTTTGCTATAGGTCTTCCGTAATCTGAAAGATCTATGAATTGGTGTTCTTTTGGTAACTTAGACATGAAAGAAAAAAAAATCGTAATGCGGAATATACCAGATTTTTACATGTCAAATATACTCTTAAATTATATCTTTTGATAGTAATAATTACTATAGGTTTATTTTTAGGCCAATTCTCTTAATTTATTTGTTAAATTGTATCTTTAATCTGTTTACTTTTATTTTGTAATTCATATTATTAGAGACATTGTAGTACATTTACATTTAATAAATTATAACAATCTTAAATAACAATAATTAAATTTTAAATCATGAAAAATATAATCTTAAGTTTCATTTTTCTTTTGGCAATTAGTTTAACAAGTTGCTCGAATAAATCAAAAAACCAAACTTCAACTACTTCAGAAGTCTCAAAAGAAATAACCCCAAAAGAAATTTCATTTGGTGTAAGGGGTAATTGTGGAATGTGTAAGACTACCATTGAAAAAGCAGCTACTAATCTAGATGGAGTTTCATCAGCATCTTGGAATGTTGATCAAAAAACAATAGTAGTTTCTTATGATAGTTCTTCCATGAATGAAATGTCAATTCATGATGCAATTGCAGCATCTGGCTATGATACAGAAAAAGTGTTAGGTAATCTTGATGCTTATAATAGTTTGCCTGGATGTTGTCAATATGACCATGAAATGGAAATGAATCAAGAAACAAAAACAGAGTAATTACTTAATTTATTAACTTATAAATCATGGTTAAGAACTATGTTGAGTTATTAATTTGTACTTATTAATTTTTAAAAATACACATTGGATTTACTTTCCGCATTCATATGGTTTTCTGGAGTAGCTTTTGTTTATTTTGGGCTCAATTGTTTTTATTCTGAGTTCATAAAAACAGAGTTTGATCGCTATAATTTACCTGGTTTCAGAAAACTTACCGGATTTCTTCAGTTATGTGGTGCATTTGGCTTACTACTAGGATTATATTACAATACAATAATCTTGTTTTTAGCATCAATTGGCTTGTTTTTATTGATGTTGGGAGGCTTTATAGTTAGATTAAAAATTAAAGATAGTTTTATACAATCTTTTCCTTCTTTTGGTTTTGCTGTGCTTAATCTTTTTATTGCAATTAAAACCTTTTCAACTTATTTTTAAAGCGATAAATAAAGTATAGCTAAATTCATTATCATAAACAATAATGCAGGGAATGACTTAAATAATGGATCTTTTATTTTAACGTGCATTAATATCGACCCACCTAGAAGTGTTGCCAGACCAATACCACTATACAGTGTTAGAAAATCATACTTAATTGAAAGTAACAGTAAAATTGCTAATCCTACTTTAATTACAAAAATAATTTTGTAAAATGTATTTGACAATCCATAAACATTAAATTCTTCAGTAATTGTAGTCGCATCTCCCCCTCTCCAAATCGATGGCTTGTTAGGTTGAATTAACCAGACATTTATAATACTTATTCCAACTATTATTTTTAATGCAATGATGATGTATTCTTGAATTTCCATAAGTTTTGATGTGTAAATTTATTTATAAACTTTAATAATCTCAATTTAAGAGGCTCTTCTATGGAGCCTCTTAAACTTTATAATTAGTCTTTAATAAGCCCCTGTCCTTCTATCCAAGGAGCTCCTGTTTTTATAAGCTCATTTCTGAGTATAGGTAACGTTGAGTTAACTATAGGATATAATTGTTTTTTAACTTTTTTAAGTTGACTTTTAACTCTATTGAGTAATCTCATATGCTCATCTGTTGGACCATAGGTGTTTCCAAAAGCGGTCCACCCCAAAGAACCTCCATCACTAGCGGTTGGATTAGATCGCTCACCAATTTCATCTTTAATACTATTGCCCTGAAGTTCTTTATCAATGTTTAACAATGTTATTCTTGTGTCATTTAATTTTTTAAATAATTCTTTAGTTGGTCTTGAAGCTTTATTTAATGCTCTTAACATTGCATTCGTAGTTTTCAAACTCTTAGATAATGAAATATTAGTAGAAGTTAAATCTTGTTGGAAAGCAATTACAGCCTCTCTAAAATCATTTATCACTTGATTAGATTTTCTTGGCAATGCTCCCTCAAATAAGGGCACTACTTCAAAATTCACAGGACCTTGTAATGTTGTATGCATTCCATTAATTCTTTTTTCAAGGGTAACAGAATAAGTACCTGGTGTTACCATAATACCCCCTCCTCTATTAAATCCTCTTCTAGTAGATGATTGAAGACGTTCACCTCTTTTACTAGGGTAATTTAATCTCCAATTAACTCTATTAAATCCTTTTCTATTGGTTCCTTTAATAGTATTAACTACATTGCCGTTACTATCTTTAATAACGAGCATAATAGATGGTCCATTTTCTCTACCCTCCTCTTCAAGAGCACTCCATCCAGGAAATTGAGTATTTCCTTTTTTCTCTTTTGTTCTTCTTATCTCCTTTTTTGAGTTAATTTTATTTGGCATAAAATAAGTGAAATTTGCACCAAAAGGAGGGTTCTTGGCTATCCATTCAGCATCACCTTGGCTTCCCACTCTGCTAGATTGTCTATACCAATGTGCTTTTTTTACAGGAAACATAGTTGCTTCGCTAGACATCATATTTTTATTGAAAGTACGTAAAGGAGAAATATCATCTAGAATGAATATCCCTCTACCAAAAGAACCCGCAACCAAATCGTTTTCACTTCTTTGAATTTTAATGTCTCTAATAGGAATAGTTGGCATTCCCCCTTTTAATTTTACCCAGTTTTTTCCTCCATTAGTTGTAAAATAAACTCCAAACTCGGTAGCCGCAAATAATAAATTTTTATTAACATGATCTTGTACCAGTCTCCAAATTAGAAGTTTATTGGGTAAATCTCCATTGATTATTTTCCAAGATTTTCCTTTATCTGTACTTTTAATTATATAAGGACTATAGTCGCCATATTTATGATTATCTAATGCTGCATACACAACATTGGCATCAAAAAGATCTGCTCGTACATCATTTACAAAAGGAGTGTTTGGAAGTCCTTTTACAGAATTTAATACTATTTTTTTCCAAGTTCCTCCCTCATCTTCTGTTACCTGAATTAACCCATCATCTGTTCCTGCATACAATAATCCCTCTTGTTTGGGTGATTCAGCTAATGAAGTAATGGTATTATAGTTTGACATTGCTCCCACATCCCATGCATTATCCCAACTTTGGGTCTTGTCATAATAGGGGAAATTCATTCTTTCTTGATTTAATGTTAAATCAGATGATATAGGCTCCCAACCATCACCTCTATTGTCAGATTTCCATACTCTTTGAGATGCAAAATATAAACGTTTTGAGTTGTGAGAACTTACTAGAATTGGCGCATCCCAATTAAACCTTTCATACGAATCACCTTCTCTAGCTTGGGGTTGAATGAATACAGTTTCTTTAGTTTTACTATCTATTCTCCATAAAGCTCCTTGCTGAAATTCTCCATAAGAAATGTCTGGATTTCCAGGTTCTGTTGCTGTTTGTGCACCATCAGCACCAAGAGTTTTCCACCAATCAGCACTGGCTATACCATCTGAACTAATGGTTCTAGAAGGTCCTCCATGAGACCCATTATCTTGTGTTCCACCATAGACATTATAAAAAGGTTTTGCATCATCTACTGCTATTTTAAAATATTGAGTAATCGGTAAATTTCGAACATACTTCCAGCTTTTAGTTCCATCAAAACTTTCATATAAACCTCCATCTGTTCCAATCAAAAGATAATTAGGATCTGATTTTTTAAAAACAAGAGCATGACTATCGCTATGTTGATTAGAACGACGCATTCTTTCAAAAGTCTTTCCGTGATTTTTTGATTCTAAAGCACTGTTATTCATAAAATAAATCGTGCCCTCATGATGAGGAGATGCAATAATTTCTTGATAATAGTGAGGTCCTGTTCCACCTGCAACAGCATCAGATTGTTTACTCCATGTTTGCCCTCCATTTGAGGACATAAAAAAACCTCCTTTAGTTCTATCTAACTCTATGGCTGCATAAATAACATTTGAATTAAAAGGAGACATTGCCAACCCTATTTTCCCTAAATTCGAATTTGGAATTCCATTTTTTAAGGCTTTCCAAGTTTCACCACCGTCAGTACTTTTGTGCAATCCAGATCCTGGACCTCCTCCAAGATACCCAGCAACAGTTCTATGTCTCTGCCATGTTGCTGCATACAAAACATCTGGATTAGATGGATCTATGAGTAAGTCTGTGGCTCCAACCCATTCAGAATCTCCTAGGGTACGATTCCATGTTTTTCCACCATTTATTGTTTTATATACACCTCTATCTCCTCCTTTACTCCATAAGGGCCCTTGAGAAGCTACCCAAATTACATCTGAATTCTCAGGGTGAACTATAATTTTTGATAAATGCTCAGAATTTGCTAAACCCATGTTTTTCCACGATTTACCATCATTATGACTAACATAAATACCATCACCAAATCCGGCATGTCTACCACCTACATTTTCTCCAGTACCCAACCAAATAGTACTTGGATTATTTGGGTCTATTGTTATACAACCTGTAGAATATACTTTTTGATTCTCAAAAATCGCTTTCCAAGTGGTACCTGAATTATTAGTTTTCCAAACACCTCCAGAACCCACGGCTACATACCAAACATTTTCATTGTCTGGATGAATAGCAATATCAGCAATTCTTCCTGAGGTCATTGCTGGACCAATATTTCTAAATTTTAATCCTCCAAATAAATTAGGATTTGATTTTTGAGCTAATGCACTAAAGTCAGCTGAAAAAAAACAAATTAACATTGAAAGTAGTGTAGTTAGTTTTCTCATCTTTTAAATATTTTGAACTACAATATATAAAAAAATGAAAATATATACTTGCTTTTAATTTAATAAATTACAGGATTATATTTTAGTATAAGAAAGTTGTTTTGTAATAATTATATTTACATATGGATTCTAAATCAAAATCATTTTCAAAGAAATTGTATGCATGCTGGCATCCAGTGGGTTATAGTCAAGAAATTAAAGCAGATAAACCTTTTGGGACCATTTTATTAGATGAACCAGTGGTGATATGGAGAACTTCAGACGGCACCCCTTATGCTATGCGTGATTTATGTATTCACAGAGGAACTGCCTTATCGTTAGGTTGGGTTGAGAATGATTGTCTAGTATGCCCTTATCACGCATGGCAATATAATAATAAGGGGGCCTGTGTATTAATACCTCAGGCAAAAAAAATTGAGATACCTTCAAAAGCAAAAACACCAAGATATCATTGTCAAGAAAAGTTTGGAATAATATGGGTAGCTCTTGAAGATCCTGAGTTTGATTTACCTGTTATTCCTGAATTTGAAAACACGAACTGGAAACTTGTAAACACAGGGCCTTTTAATTGGAAATGTGATAGTTCAAGACAAGTTGAAAATTTCACAGATTTTGGTCATTTCCCATGGGTTCATCCGGGGCTATTAGGGGATCCTAAACGTCCTGAAGTACCCGAATGTAAGGTTACTACAAAAGGTTCAGTATTACACTACTCTATAGTAAGACCAGAGGCTAAAAATAGTAATGATTTTCCCATTTTTGCAAATGATAATGTAGTTAAGCCTGAACGAAAAAGTGTCTATGAACTTCATTTGCCCTATACTATAGTTCTTCGTTTAGGGTGGGGTGGCAATAAAGGGATGGTGTATTTTTTCACCTCACAGCCTATTTCAAAAAACGCTTGTAGAGGGTTTTGCATCATTGGACGAAATTATAATTTTAATGAACCAGACACCATTTTACAAGAATTTGAAAAAGTGATCTTTGATCAAGATAAGCGTATTGTTGAATCTCAAAGACCTATTCAAGTCCCTTTTGACTTGTCTGAAGAACTCCATTTAAAGTTTGATGCAGTTGCTTTAAATTACCGTAGAGCTATGAAAAAGAACGAGTTATATGAATAGAAAAACTTGACTTTAAATTGCAAAAAAATTAGTAATAAGACAAAAAAAAGGCTGTAAATAAAATATTTACAGCCTTAATGTATCTTAGAAGAGCATTACTTTTTTAAAGTAACCTTTACAGCATTCATACCTTTCATTCCTTTTTCTAACTCAAAAGTAACTTTATCATTTTCAGCTATTTGATCAATGATACCACTAACATGGGTAAAGTATTTCTCTTGATTTTCTGTATCTATTATAAATCCAAATCCTTTTGAAGAATCAAAGAATGAAACTTTACCATTTCTAACTGGGTCAACTTTATCAGCATCTGTCATTTTAGGAACGCTAATTTCTATATTTTTAGCTTTGATTTTAACTTTTAATGACGGATCTGGAGGCGTATCTGTTAAATTACCGTTGTGGTCTACGTAAGCAAATTCAATTCCTTTACTACCATTCTCTTTTATTTCCGCTCTACGAGCTTCCATTTTTTTACGTTTATCCTCACGTTTTTTTAAACGCTTTTTTTCTTTTTCACTCTTATTAAAAGTTTGTTGAGATTTTGCCATTAGTTATTTGAAAATGATTTTTTATTTTTTCAAAGATATCTATTTACTTTATTAAAAAAAAATTATTTGTTTTCTCTAATTGGTTTTGACGCTAATAAAAAGTGTAATTTTTGTATAAACTTAACAAGTCTATAAAAACTGTTACTTTTTTAAAGCATTACAGAATTTAATAACGGGTATTTTATTTTAAATTTTTGAGATTCGAATTTTTTTCTTTTTTAATCTAGTATTGTTTAATTGTTCCACTAGTCTATTGGCAATAGAAACAGGTACAGCAACAAAAGCACAATCACGTTTTAATTCTATAATCCCTAATTGATCCTTTGTTAGATTTCCTAATTTAAAAAACATTCCTGCAATATCTCCTTTAGAGATTTTATCTTTCCTTCCTCCAGAAATGAATAAAGTTTCCCAATAAGCCGCTTTTCTTTTGGCTTGTATGCTAATGTCTGTTATGGGTGCTGTTCCGATAAATTCAGGTAATTTCTCTTCTTTATATTTCAAAACATATGCAGTTCCTTTAGCAGAAACTCTTGCAGTTCTTCCATTTCTGTGTGTAAATTCTTCTTTAGATAATGGAAGCTGATAATGAATAATGTATTTCATTTCTGGAATATCGATTCCTCTTGCTGCTAAATCTGTAGCAATTAAAATTTGATTGGTGCCATTTCTAAATTTAATTAATGATCGTTCTCTATCTTTTTGCTCCATTCCCCCATTAAAACACCCATGATTTATATTTTTACTTTCTAAAAATGAGCTGACCTTTTGAATACTATCTTTAAGATTACAAAAGATAATTCCTTGATGATTGCCAATATGATTTAATAAATGTAATACTGTATTTAACTTATTTTTTGCAGGAGAAATAACTGTTTTAACTTGAAGTTTTGTAACTGAATTGCCTAAATAATTAATTGTTTTAGGTTTTTTAAGTTGAACAAAATCAGGAATCTCAACACCTTGTGTTGCTGAAGTTAAAATTCTTTTGCTGATTGTAGGAAGTTCATTAATAATACCTCTCATCTCATACTCGAAACCTACTTCTAAGGATTTATCAAACTCATCTAGTACGATAGTTTTAATATGCTTTTTAGTGAATCGATTATTGCTAAAATGATCAGAAATTCTTCCTGGTGTTCCTATTAAAATTGCCGGTAAGTGTTTAAGTTCTATCTTGTCTTTAGCCATAGGTCTACCACCATAAACAGCATTTATCTTGAAACCAGATCCCATAGATCTGATAACTTGTTCAATTTGAATCGCTAATTCTCTTGATGGAACTAATATCAATGCTTGAATCTCTTTAGATACAGGATCTAAAGAATTTATAAGTGGTAAAGAAAAAGCAAGAGTTTTCCCAGTTCCTGTAGGAGATAACAAAATTATATTGTTGTTTTCTTTTATAGCCTCAATGGCCTCTAGTTGCATTGGGTTTAATTCATAGATATTTAATTTTGCTAAAATAGCTTCTTGGTCTTTGATACTATTTGCCATAAAATTTACTTTCTTTCCTTTTTTAGGTTTTTTTCTAAATTTGGTTGTCGATGATTAGTTTGTGCTAAATGATTTAAATGATTAGCCAATACTTTTTCAATTAATTCTTCTTTAGTTAGATGATGAAAAATAGTTTTTACTTTAGATTTAAAATCTTCAGTAACTGTTCGGTTAGGTTTTGTTTTAAAAATTTTCCTAGCCCACAATAGGGTATTATTTTCCTCTATACTATCTGAATTAGCTTTTTTAACCTCATTAAATTTAATGCCCAACTCCTGTTCAAAATCCGCTATGTCTACAACTTCTTCTTTTTGTAGGATGGTTAATGAAAGCCCCTTTGCTCCTGCTCTAGCTGTTCTTCCACTTCGATGAACATAAGCCTCATAGGTGTCTGGTAAATGATAATTAACCACATAAGAAACATTTTTCACATCAATTCCCCTAGCCGCTAAATCTGTAGCTACTAATACTTTAATATGACCTTCTCTGAACTGACCCATAACTCGATCTCTTATTCCTTGAGTTAAGCTTCCATGTATTGTGCCTGAAGAAAATTTATTTTTGGCTAAATTTTTACCTAGCTTATTAACAGCTGCTTTAGTTTTACAAAAAATAATCCCTTGTTGTTCTATCCTTTCATATAAAAAATGAAGTAAAATATCTAGTTTTTCTATTGGTTCTACAACAGAATACTGATGTGTTATTCCTTGATGGCCAATACTAGACATGTCAGTTTCTATGGTGCTTACATTTTTTGAAAGGTAATTCTGGACCAATTGTTTAATTTTTCCTGGCATTGTGGCTGTAAACATCAAAATTCTAGACGTTTTAGGAACCTCTTTAAAAATTTGCTCTACTTCAGAATGCAATGCATCAACCATTTCATCAGCTTCATCTAAAACTAAATATGAAGTATTATTAACTATAATAGATTTACGATTTATTAAATCAAGTAAACGTCCTGGAGTGGCTACTACAATATGTACAGTTCTTTTTAAGGCTTCTATTTGAGATTTGAGTGTTGCACCCCCAAAAAGCCCTATGACAGAAATTTCTGGATTGTATGATGCATATAAATTTAAATTAGTATGAATCTGTTGTCCAAGCTCTCTTGTAGGAGCTAATATTATTACTTGAATAGTATTTTTTTCAGGATTAATTAGTTGCAGTAATGGTAAACCAAAAGCTGCGGTTTTACCTGTTCCTGTTTTAGCCAACGCAACTAAATCTTTCTTTCTTTGAAGAAGAAATGGAATTACTTTCTTTTGAACCTCTGTTGGTTCAACAATGTCAACATCTTTTAATCGAGCTTGGAGCTCCTTATTAATTCCTAAATCAGAAAATTGGTTTGACATAAAATAAATTTTTTGCAAATGTACTTACACTTTAACATCTAATAACATTAAATAGTATAATCTTATGAAATACCTATATGTTTTTAGACATAAAAGAGATGATATTCTATATATTATTTTACATTTACAGATAATTTTTTTTTATTGAAATCTTTTTCAATCATATTATTTCTTTTTTTATTTTACTCAGTTCCTGTAGAAGCGCAAAATTCTGTAGCCAGGGATTGGAATGAAGAACTTTTAGAGGCTATAAGAAACGATTTTGCTAGACCAACAGTGCATGCTAGAAATTTATTTCATAGTTCTCTAATAATGTATGATACTTGGGCAATTTTTAATGATAGTGCCGAAACTGTATTTTTTGGGAAATCTTTTGGAGATTATGAATGTACTTTCAATGGTATTTCAACCCCCTCCGAAATTGATAGTGCAATTCACGAAGTGATGAGTTATGCTATGTATAGACTTTTAACGCATAGATTTACGAACTCACCAAATGCAAATACTACGCTAGAAAGCTTTACAGACCTATTAAGTTCATACGGTTATGATGAAAATATAACAACCGTAGATTACAGCAATAATTCTTTTGCTGCGCTAGGTAATTATATGGCACAAGAAATAATAAGTTTTGGATTACAAGATGGTTCAAATGAACAGAATGAATACGAAAATCAATATTATGTTCCTCAAAATGAACCATTAGTCCTAGACTTATATGAAGATAATTCCAATATTAACCCAGACAAATGGCAACCCTTAGCTTTTGACGTATTTATAGATCAAAGTGGAAATATTTATCCATTAGAAACTCCTAGTTTTTTAACCCCTGAGTGGGGTCAAGTAACTCCTTTTTCATTAAAATCACAAGATTTAGAAATTCTAAATAATGGATTTGATAGCTACATTTATAATGATCCTGGTTTTCCAGAGTTAATTCAAAATTCTTCATCTAATGGAATTGATGACCCTTATAAATGGAATTTTGCATTAGTCATTTCTTGGTCTGCACACCTAGACCCAAATGATGATAGTATTATAGATATATCTCCTGCAACTTTGGGGAATATAAATGTCTCTAACTACCCAACAACCTTTGAAGAGTATGTGAGTTTTTATAATTTCAATGAGGGTGGAGCTACTAATAATGGACATGTAAAAAACCCAATAACAGGAAACCCCTACACACCACAACTAGTTAAAAGAGGAGATTACGCTAGAGTTTTAGCTGAATTTTGGGCAGATGGTCCAGATTCAGAAACACCTCCAGGGCATTGGTTTACCATTATGAATTATGTAAGTGATCATCCACAAACAATCAAGAAATTTGGTGGTCAAGGATCCGTTATAAGTGACTTAGAGTGGGATGTAAAATCTTATTTAGTCTTAGGTGGAGCTATGCATGATTCTGCAATTAATATTTGGGGTATTAAAGGCTACTATGATTATGCAAGACCTATTTCTGCAATTCGTTATATGGCCTCAAAAGGTCAAAGCACAAACAACAGTTTATCTAATTTTGATCCTCACGGACTTCCCTTAATTCCGGGGTTAATTGAAGTAATAGAGACAGGAGATCCATTGGCTTCTGAAGATGATTCCGTTATAGGATTAATTAAAGTAAAATCTTGGAAAGGTCCAGAATATATTTCAGATCCTGAAACTGATACAGCTGGTGTAGATTGGATATTAGGAACACATTGGTGGCCCTATCAAAGACCTACATTCGTAACCCCACCTTTTGCAGGATACTTATCTGGTCATTCAACTTTTTCAAGAGCAGCAGCAGTATCATTAACAAAAATTACAGGAAGTGAATTTTTTCCAGGTGGTCTGGGTACTTTTGATGTGTTAGAAAATGAGTTTTTAGTTTTTGAAGAAGGCCCGTCAGAATCATTTACATTAGAATGGGCAACTTATCAAGACGCCTCAGATCAAACAAGTTTATCTAGAATTTGGGGTGGAATACATCCTCCAATAGACGATATAAAAGGAAGAATTATAGGAGAAAAAATTGGGAAAGAATCATTTGATTTAGCTCAGCAATACTTCACAGGTAGTCTAAGTAATTCATCGATATCAATCAATAAAATACTTACGAAAGTATATCCTATACCTGTTCAAAATACGCTTCACATCAAAACACAATTTTTAGAAGAAATTAAACTAGAAATGTATTCACTTTCTGGGAAGCTTATTTTTTCTTCCAAAAAAACAAATCATAACGGAGTTTTAGATTTAAATATAGAACATCTAGCTCAAGGGATATACATTATTAAAGGAACATCTAATGGTAGTTCTTTAATCTTTCAAAGGAAAATTATTAAATAATTTTTTTGTTTAAAAATCTACGACTATACCTATACTAGGAATTGAAGTGCTTGTATCTTGGTTAATTTGTGACAAACTAAGTGGAGAATTTAAATTACCGTCGATATCTCTTGAAAGACCGTATTCGTTTGGTCTTGGAATGCTTTGGCCAAGAACATTTTGAACTTCAAAAAAGATATTTAAACTGAATTGATTGTAATTCCACTTTTTATCTACTCGAATGTCTAATTGACTAAACGTTTCTAATTTTTCTTCTCCCAAACGCGTATAATCTAAAATGATTTCTGGATAGGAAACTAATGTTGCTTCAAGATTAGTTGGTACATAAGGTGTTTTACCTGCAAACCGATATCTAGAACTAATTTCCCAATTCTTTTTTAATTTATATCC
>Ga0115008_10001739_pt1 | contig 17869 bp, 13 predicted proteins | sample FraStrMetagenome_FD_87164 | JGI IMG/M metagenome (GOLD analysis project Ga0115008, IMG submission 87164) | Marine eukaryotic phytoplankton communities from Arctic Ocean - Fram Strait ARC3M Metagenome | ecosystem: Environmental > Aquatic > Marine > Oceanic | place: Fram Strait | collected...
ATGTTGTGCATCGATTTGTTTCCTTATCTACTTGATTATGACATCGTGCGCTTGGCAGAAGGAGAGCCCTCACTTGCTCCACAATCGAGTCCCATTGTCTCTGGTCCAGTCTCTGAACCACCATTCGACCAACTTACAGATCAACCCACTGGATCCCCAACCTTTTCTCCTATAAACAACCCAACTAGTAAGCCTACTCATATTCCAACCCGAACCCCTACGAGGTCACCAACACAACTTCCAACAAAGTTTCCAACACAACTGCCTACAAAACTTCCAACAAAACTGCCTACAACACTGCCTACAAAACTGCCTACAACACTGCCTACAACACTGCCTACAAAACTGCCAACAAAACGTCCAACAAAGTCACCAACACAACTTCCCACAAAGTCACCAACAAGATCTCCAATTGCTCCTGGAGATCCAACGCATGCTCCAACCAAGAGCTTTAGACCAACAATGAGGAGTTCCCGTCCCACAACAAGTTCTACAGAATATCCTACGACGATGACATTTCCGCCAAACTCAAACTTTGAGCCATCTACACTATATCCTACACCATATCCTACTACAAGTACAGTTCCGCCCAACCCACTATATTCTACACCATATCCTACTACAAGTACATTTCCGCCCAACCAAAACTCGGAACCCTCTCCAACTACACCGTTCAAACCGACCCCTTTTCCGTCCATTTATTTCGAGGAAGACTTCGAAGCTAAGCTTTACTACCAATTGGGGTTGAGTGAAGAAAGTGATGTGAGAGCAAGTGATGTGGATGATGAAATAGACAATTCTATACGACGCGATCTGATGAGAGCATTTGAAAAGCTTGTTGAAACATATGATGAAAGATCTGGAAGAAATCTGCGCCATAATAATCGTAGGCGTTTGGACATTTTCTATGACACTTCTACCTTTGACTTTATAGAAGATGGTGCACTTCCTGACTTAGGTGAGTCTAAGCTACGATTTGTATTTGTTACTTGTATCAATTCTAATTTAGGTATTCGTTTTGTAGACTGCCCTTCTAGAGCTAACTGTATAGTCATTTCTTCGAGAATTCTTGGAAAGACTAATGAAAGAATAGACGTCGTGCAGACAGGCCTCACAAACTTTGTTCGAGAGACTATGCAAGATGATTATTTTATTACATTGCTTAATAACTCGGATGTTATTTCGGCTTCGTACGGAGGATCGGGCGATTTTGATAGAAGTATTTGTTTACAAGATTGTGATGACACGGATTCTTTGTCAACGGTTGAAGCAACAATAATTGGTGCTGCTGTTGCTGTTACAATTTTGGCTTATCCCGTCTACCGGTTAATCATGTCGAAAGGCCGACATAGTAATAACGAAGAAAATTTAGAAAAGAAATCGTCGTCGCAACTTTTGCCTATAGGTGGACAAAAGGTTATTGCGAGATTCCACAAAACATCAGCAAAGACGTACACGAACACGTATGACGACTGGGAAGGTTTTGATGATGATGATGACCCTAACATTGATACGGCAAGTGATGACGAGGAAGATCCGATTGTAACGTCATTACCGCAGCCTTTTCCGCACACAAACCAGAGCCAAACCCTTCAACCAGTACTTCATAATAACAATATTCAGTTTAATCCAGCACCGGTGTCACATTACCAGTCTCCTCATGGTGTTCAAGGAAATTCACAGCCAGACTTCTATCCGGCTATTCCTACCTTTTCTAAGTCTCTGTCCTCATCAGCATCATTTCAAGAGAATAAAGAGAAACTGACTCAAGTCATTGAATCTGGAGATTGGACAGCTGCAAACAAAATCGCGCAAAGCATAAATCATACTGATTCGCGCGTATCTAGAGGGACGACTGGAACTGGTGGGATGCGAAGTATAAGCCCGTTATCATCAATGCATTCCCGCTCTGAAAGTAGTGGTGGCGAAAGTGCCGGTAGTGTTTCAAGATCAAGTAGTAGTGGCTCTGAACGTGGTGATGAAAGTAGGCCGGTAGCTTATGGCAGCCCTCGCCGTCGTCAACCTTACATTGAGAGTTCCGATCCTTCAAATTCGTTTAGTTTATCAAACAAGTCAAGTGGAGAAGACAATACCCTCTCAAGAGATCACAACATTACTCCAATAGCATCAGGAAGATCTGCACCGTTGTCGAAAAGCATAAGCAGTTTGGATGAAGATCGTAGTGAAGGATCTTCTGCACTAATGGACCTTCGACCAATCCCAAATGCGGGAGGGAACAAGTTGAAAGAAGTGGACTCAATTCAAAAAGAGAATGCGTCAGAAAACTTGAAGAAACAAGTTCAAGAACTTTTGGAGAAAGTTGCCCCAGATGATGTTCAATGTGCAGATGATATGATTGATCAATTCAGGGGGAGAGAATATTTCCTACTTGAAACTTTGCAAAAAATGCATGAATCAAAAACAAGAGAGTCTGAGGAGGGTTTAATCAATGAAGGTAGTGAAACTGAATCCGAGATGAATGAAATCGCGATGAGATCGACTTTTGGTCAATTTTCCGATGACGACTCAGAAATTCACATTACTAAGGAAGGAATGATTCATGAAAGCCAATCTGTCGATGAAGATTTTGGAACATCAAAAAATGAACTTGGATATAGTTTGGAAAGCAAGTCAATGCCCACTCCGCTTATGCCATCGAAACCACATCAGTCAACTTCTATAGCCAAAGATTCATCTTACATTATGGACGACATGAATCCATTACAGGCAGCGGCGCGCATTGCTCCACCTCTGCACCGAGATGAAAGCGATCGTGAAGACGATAACGAATTCGTTTCAACGAAGAACACAACACAAGCGCTTCTCGATAACTTAGACAACGCTATAGTCCGTCGTGATTGGGACGCCGTACAAAAAAATGCTTCGCTCATACCTGAGGCAACTAGGGGTGGTGGGAAAGAACTACGGAATCTTAGTAGATCATCTTCTTTTCAAAGGTCTTCGTCTTCTGTTGGTGATATATCTTCTGCCGCTGAGGATAGCCAACGCGTAGCTGAGCTTGAAAAGCAAATTAATCTTGAAGATTGGCAAAGTATAATGAACTCTGCAAAGCTATTTGAAGGAGAAGGTAGCAGCGCTAATGTTGGATCTCAGCGCGTTAGTGCAAGGCGAGGTGGTATTCGACAATCATTGCAAGGAAAAGAACCTGAAGTGAAGGTCAATCTATCGCACAGTATGGATTCAGAAGCAATGATTTCACATGATGGATCGGCAATGTTGATTGCGACAGGTAATGATTTAAGCGATGACACTCAAGTTGCCGCAAATAACGTTGCCAACCAAAATACCACAAGCACACAATCTCAGAATGTTGGATGCATTGACCCACTTGCAATGGAGTGGGCGATCACCAAAGGATTACGAAATTTAGAGCGATTAAATTAAGGCCAGTTTTCGGAAAAAGTACGACATTGACGTATTTGAAACATTATCTCTAACTGTGGCAAAAATATGTCAGCAAATAAAGAGTACCAAGTTTAAAAACATTTGGGGGTGGTACTTAATTTGCCTATAAAATAAATGTAGTGAGACACAGCACTTAAAAAAATTGAAGAATATGCTTATATAGTTGTAATTATGAAAAGGTTATTATATTTACAGCACATTGGTGAATGAAGAAATGAGGAGGAAGTTTCCCTATCATCTCCAACCGCGAGCTAAGTTGGATATTTCTCATTATATTGCAAAGAATAATCAGTTCTTAGATATAACATTGTGGAATATGCGTCATTTACGCCCAGGTTTTACTCTTAATATAAATAGAATTCATGCTAGCAACATAATTTTACTCAATTAAACCATAACCAGTCGCGTGATCTGTTGATGAACTTGAGCGATCATCCTGTTCCATTTTCCTCGTTGACGTATATGCAACTAAACCTTCCCAATCTTCATTATCCATATATTGTTGAATTTGTTGAAGTTTCTCGGTATCGGCTACATCTCTGCTCGAAGACGCGCTACTTGATGAATCTCCACTCCGTATCATCTTTTCAAGAGATATTGATAAAGATGGTAATGAGCTACCATGTGATTCTTCATTTCTCTGAGAGTCATTCGTTGAGGTTTCATATGAAGAATTTGTTGAAGAACCAAGATTTGAGTCTGAATTTGAACTCAGAATATCGTGCATACTAGAAGCCCGCTTTTGTACAGCATTCCAATCTCCTGCATCGATTGCACTATTTATTGCATCCATAGCGCTTATCCTCATATCTACTTCTGTTGAATCATCTGAGCTGGATGCGTCTATTCTCATAACATCTTCATTGCTAGAATCAGTCGTGGAACCAAAAGACAATTTGTCCGAAGACTGCAAATCGCTTAAAGCTCTCCTTTTTTCAGCCTCTCGCCTTTCCTTCAAGATTGTCAATGTCTTGACTAATTCATCTTCTCTGCCATCAAATTGCTCCAATATTGCGTCAACGTGACAAAGTTCACGCGGAGCTATTTCTTCCAGAATCAATGTCATCTTTTTCCGAGACTCTTCCACGCGACTGTTTCTTATCGCGTTCCTAACTATACTTCCAAATTCTTTTGAAGCTGAAGAGGACGACGACGTACTTGGCTGCAAACTTGCTTGCTGACTAGGCTGCACGCTTAAGCTTGAAGTTCTTGTTTCCGACTGCATTCCAGACATATAAATTCCTCGTTCTGCCAAAACCTCTTCCAAACTATGGTTTTGGGAAAACTTTTCAGCAGTTTCAACAACAGCTTCCCAGTCATTCCCTTCAACTAAGGCATCAATCACTGCAACCTTCTTTTGATCAGACTCAGACATTCTTGTTCGATCACCTGAATTACTCATTGAAATAGAACTTCTTGCACCAATAGAATAAGAGAGAGGACTCAAAGGTCTTCTTTGATTGTCATTCATCATTCGTGCATATGCTGTAACCGCTGCCCAATCCCCATTTTCAATCGCAATTTCAAGTGTCGAATTGATTGATCCATTCCGAGAGAGAGACTCAATGGTACCTTGTTCGTTGCTACCAAGGATGTATATTCCTTTCCATAAAGGATCAAAATTAAAACAAAAATCCCAAATAACGTCTTGATAGATGTAGCACTGAATATAACACTTACCAGAAGGAACAACAAATTGAGGGACTGATGAAAAAGTTACGTCCTCGAAATTTTGTTTGGGGTTCGTATCGCTTATAGGCGTAACGATATGAGGAGTTTCAACGTCATTGTTTGATGCGAACACAGGAGTTCTTGGTGTCATTCCTCGAACAAAAAGTGTTGAAGAAGAATCAGCCTCCATATTATCTCTATCAATGCTTTGAAGTTCCTGAAAGTCTTCATTTTTCGTTTGTGTGATCCTCATTACATAAGTTGCTATAATCGCAAAAAAGAGCAATACCCCTGCAATCGATAGGAACACTATTCCTAAAACGCCAACTGGATCTTCATCATTACTTTCTTCACTATTGCCTCTTGAAAGCGTGGGGGGCGATGGTGCACTTAATGTCAGAAGAGGCGTGGGTAGAGATGTAGGGAACGGTACAGACGGAGGCACAATTGTTGGATTCATCGATGTTGTGGTCGCTGTTGGTACAGTGGAAGGAGAGCCAACTGATGATGAAGGAAAATTTGATTGCCTTGACGGAAAATACGACTTCAAGATAGGAATTCTCGAAGCTGAACTTTTTGAAGGCATTGATGAGCTCAACGTTGGTTCGCCACTAAAGACAAGATGAGTGGGCGAAAAGCTAGGTTGAGCAGTGGTAACGCGTGTAAAGAATGATGGTTCAAATGTAAATGATGGCATGCTTTTGCTGGGCTGGGTACTCTTTACAGGACTGGGTTGACTCGTTTTATCTAGTATACTAGGTTGCGACGTCTTTCCGGACGATGGAATAGCTGTGCTTCCACGTAAAATTGGAGAATTACTGCGATTGGATGGCATTGACGATGGCGAAAACAAACTGGATGGACTTTTTGATGTAACGGTTACTAGTATCGACGGATAAATGCTAGGTGAAGCAGATGGCACAGATAGGACTGCATGAATAGATGGAAAATTAGATGGCATTGACGACGGAAAAAAGGAAATGGTTGGAGATTCTGATTGACTTGTTTCAAATATCGATGGAAAAAGACTTGGTGGAGCAGAAGGAGCAGTTGTACTGCCACGAATAGATGGACGATTACTCGTAATAGACGGTGCTGACGTTGGAATCTCTGATTTACTTGTTTCAAATATCGATGGAAAAAGACTTGGTGGAGCAGAAGGATCAGTTGTACTGCCACGAATAGAAGGACGATTACTCATATTAGATGGTGCTGACGTTGGAATCTCTGATTTACTCGTTTCTAATATCGATGGAAAAAAGCTTGGTGTGGTAGAGTTAACTACAATAAAAAATGAGCTATGAAAACTTGATATGTGATTCCATATCGTACAAGATGAATACTTACGATCAGAAGGGACAGCAGTAACGAAGTCGCTTGGCGCACTCGAGGGGACAAGTTCCGCTACATTCACCCATCCATTAAATATCAGTGACGCAAGTATACTGCTACACAGTCCTTCTATATTCGAAAGATCGTCTGAGTTCAAATCAATAGTCAAATCCTGTCCACTGACGAGTGCGAAACTAAATTGGATAGCTAAGGGCATAGAATGAAAGCTCAAGGGTTCATCACATAAATCGTCATCTGACGAACATCGAAGATCATTTATGTAGCTTCCATATTCGTCGAACATAAGTTCCATATCAGGATTCTGTTCGTAGAGTGTATCAGTACAGTTGCTTATGAAATCAGCCGATGAATCAAAGCCCTCACTGGTCTGCTGACCCGAGGCCCACCTTACTAGCAGGACACACGTGATTGTGCAAATAACAAAAGGTCGCCTCCGTATTATTCCAACCATAATGAACGCCGATATTAGTTGTAAACAAGAATTTTCAAATTATTTTACACAACACCGATTGCAATTCCAACAGTAAGGATGTCGACACTCGCCGTCGTTACATCAATGTAAAATGTGTCGAATCGAAGAGCGATTTGTATCGGTTTTTCTGTCGAATTTCTCGATTGAATTTTTTCGTCCTGTTATCGATACCGTCACTAGATGATGATTATGCGTTCCTGTATAACCCTTTTTCAATCTTAATGGATGTCGATGACGATTTTAGTCATGCAAAAGGTCACAAGGATGGCCTGCTTGATGGGATGGAAGTGGGACACCTTGTTAATAATGTATAAAATATATCAACAAGACATGTTGTACGACATACACTCTCTGTATTACGGTTCACCGATTGCCAAGGGTCCTATTGGTTTCAACTATAAATCTTTTTGGCCTTTGGTGTCTGTGTTGCGCGCTCTTGGCTTGTTTGCGGTAATTGTCTTAAGTAATGATTTTGGTCAGTTTCATTCGTGGGTAGGAAGTGTATACGATTCGCTATCATCATGTCAGTCATGCGTTGGGATTTTATCATTCGGGTGTGCACACAGCGTACGGGTACGGTGTTTGTATGTGAACCCGAATTCTAGACAATTTTTGAAAAATTGCTTGCGAAACGGACCCATAAAAAATGGGGAATGTTTCATCTTGTACATTGTATCAATACCAAAGAAGTTTCTATTTAAGAGTTAAAGGAGTATTGCAATGGTCACTGCAAAACGAAAACTAAGTCGTTTAGTTGTAAAAATTTGAGTACAATGTATTCTATACATATCACCTACATCTGTATTCAGTTTCCTTTTTTCCCTGCTTTTCTACGGTTTCTTAGATAAATATACCGGTATCAATACATGCATTAATATACTGTATCTATATTATTTGTGTATAAGACGTCTTCTTGATTGAAAACTTGCCTACAGCGCATGTTCCGCCTTTTACCATTTTTCGCGGGGAATGTTGTAGAAATAGAATCTGACAGCTTGCAGGAAAGCTTTGAATATCTTCGAAAGGGCATTAAAAAACAAACGTCTTTTCTAGACAGGTACAAGATTCCGGAATGATGTTGTATCTTGATGAAAGTACGTTAGTTGTAAAGTACATCATTCTTGACAATCAAATTTACAATATACTTGGTCCTATAACGGTTAGTAAGATGGACGTACTTTCTCCTTCCTCGCCTATACAAAAGATTTATACAAATAGATATCACGAACACTACCGTCGGGCAGAAAAAAAGTTAAGTGATATCAAGAAAAATGTCGGGAAAAAGTTCCATTCATCGAGAGGTGAACAAACACTGTTCACTCTTCTTTATCTCGCACTTATGATGAAGAACATTGAAGAATTGAAGTTGATGCTTAAAACTGAGGATTCAGAAGCGTATGATGACTGGAAGAATATACTTGACCAGCTGCATTCACCAGAGTTTTGTACTGGTGAACGTACACTTCAGAACAATAGGACCCAGACTATTTTCAAAAGAAAAACTCATTATAAAAAAGAATTAGAGGACCTTCAAAAAAGACTCGACGAGCATATGCGCTCTTCAGCTGAACACCGAATTAATACAGATATGCTCACTAGACAACTAAGCGACTCTATCACGAACTTGTCTGAAGATAACAGTAGGTTAAAAGATAAGGTTTTGGAAACTTCAGAATTGAAAGTAATCTTGTCAAGAGTAGAAAGTAAGCTTGGTGAAAAAGAGTTAGTAATAAATCAACTCAATAATTCCATCAAGGCTTTGTCGGATGATAATAATAATTTGAAAGATAAAGTGTTAAATTTCCAAATCCTCACGTCGAAAGTAGAAAGTAAGCTTGATGAAAAAGAGGCCGTAATCGATACCCAAGAAAAAAATTTTTTTCAGTTACAAGAAAGTGCAAAACTTCTTTCTAATGAGTTGAAAGATTCTAAAGAGATCTCAAAGAATCACGAGATAACAATCATGTCAATGAAATCTGAAGAGAATGCCAAGAGCAAGCAGGAAGATATGCTTGAATTTAAATTGGAAAGCTTAAGAAATCATGACAATCAAGTGATTGAGGAGAAGTTGAATGGGACAAGAGTAGCCATCGAACAGATAAAGAACTTAATTCGTGAAAAGGAACAGAACATTCAGGTGAGAACTTAGTGGTGTCGTAAGAGAACTATGTATTGATACGTAAGAAGAATCCCTGAAAAGCTTTATCTTTTTTCAACTTACTTTAAACTAGGAATGTGAGACAAAAGAAAGAATTGTTAAAGAACTAAATGAGAAATTAATGGATTACGGCTCATTGATCAACAATCTAAGGAACGAGAAGAAGGTAATTGAGGAAAAGTTGAGATGTGCTTCACAAGCCCTCGTCACTTCCGAAAAGACCTTTGCTAAGCTAGACGAGGCAAAAGCACGTATTAATGAGTTAGAATTAGATTTAGATTGCAAAGATTCGGAATTTGCAGCAAGGATGACAGCAGATGCTGCGCAAGTTATCAAACTAAAGGAGAAAATTGGTCGCCTTGAAAGTGAGTTGAAAACGAACAAAAGTAAAAGTGCAGTGACGACAGAATTGAAGGAGAAAATTGATATCCCTGAAAATGTGTTGAATACCAACAACATAAGTGCAGTAACGCCCGAACTTTCAGGGAATGTAAACAACGACATTTTAGAAAGCGATGTAGTTATTCATAATTCTGACAATGTATATTGCGACGACGAAAAAGTGAGTAAACACCAGCCAGAATTAAGTAAAGAAGATATCAAGCCTGAATCAAGCTATTCGGTCGAGGAGGAAAAGGAATGAAATGAGCCTCTTAGCCTAACGAAATTGCATTATAATACAGCGTAGCGCCATACAAAGTATTTTTTACAAATATGAATGCTATTTCACTATAGTTTCCAATCGCCAGTATATCTACAAATTGCCATATCAAATTTTGATTCAGAAAGATATCTCCCACTGAAAAAATACTCTCCATGAAATATTCTTCCTTTTTAAGTTCATGTACAAATTGGAAAAGCATCGTTTATGTAGTTTCAACACAAGCAATTTCATGTTCATCAGGTTATTTTCATTGTTCTTTCTAGGATAAATTTAATGCATCCTAGCAATAAGTTTGATGTGTCTCATAGACGTTGTATAACTGCACCGATATGAATTAAGACTCATTTTTAATCAACTCCCATTTTGTCCTAATATATTGAAGGCCTACACCCATAACTGACTCGCCAAGTGTAGGGTAGCTATGAATCGCCCTCCCAATCGTACTTAAGCCAATATTTTGAGTCATTGCGAGAACAATTTCGCTGAGCATCTCACCAGCTCTAGATGAAACCAGTGTGGCTCCTATAATCTTATCCGATCCTTTTGCACACAAAATTTTGACAAAACCTGCAGTTTCTTCGCCCTCAAGAATTGATCTATCATTATGTTCGATACTCGCCATGTACACGTCAACATCATCGGCATCAGCATCCGATCGACCGACAGAAGCATATTCAGGTTCAGTATACATAGTTGCTGGGACAACAAGTGAGGAAAGCTTCCACTTATCATCAAATATTGCATTTTGAATTGCGACTTTTGCCATTTCACCTGACATGTGTGTAAGACGTGGGACGCCGGATACGCAGTCTCCAACAGCGTAAACATTTGGATTCGTCGTTCGAAGCAAGTCGTCGACAATGACACCGCCTTTGTCGTAATTGATCCCTGCCTCTTCTAGTCCTAGGTCAGAAGTATTTGGCGTTCGGCCAGCAGCAACTAACAAGACATCAGCATGCAACTCAAATTTCTCACCACCTGATGATCCGGACACAATCATCACCTTCCTTTCATCAGATTGGATAGTCTTGACCTCATCGAATTGACAGTTATATATAATCTTTATACCATCTTCTACTAAGGCTTTATCTATGACTGGTCCAACGTCCTTATCAGCGCGAGGAAATAGCTTTGACGACCGGTTCAGAACAGTAACTTTCGATCCAAATGCTTGAAATGATTGAGCCATTTCTAAAGCTACAACACCTGAGCCAATAATGACCATTCTCTTCGGTAGCTCAGTTAAATTAAATAATTCTGCATTGGTTGTGTATGGAGCATATTTCAATCCTTTGATATTCGGTACCGACGCTCGTCCTCCCGTAGCAATTACAGCCTTTTTAAACTTTAATTCTTTTCCATTCACCAAAATTGTATTCGGTGAAGTAAATTTACCTCTACCTTGAAAAACTTGGGCACCAGCTTCAACTGTAGCTTCATGTGAATCAACTGGAGCAATTGTCGCCCTCAACTTCCGCATTCGTTCCATCACAGCACCAAAGTCAACCTCAATATCCCCTTTAGGTAACGTAATACCAAAATCAGCCGCACGTCGAACCTCACGAACGGCTTTAGCAGAACGTATAAGAGCTTTACTCGGCACACAACCGACATTGAGACAGTCTCCCCCTGCCAAATGCTCAGAAATGAGTGCTACACTATCTACCCCACGTCTAGCAGCCTGTTTACTGCTAACCAATCCTCCAGCTCCACTCCCAATCACTATTAGATCATACTCCTCCCTTAGACTTCCATCATCATCATTTTCTGACCAATTTTTTGGATGGACATTATTCAAAAGATCGATGTTATAGGAGTCGAGTGGCCATACATTTAATTTTTCTTTCACGACCTTTGAATCGGATTCGGTCCATGAGGACGACGAGGATTCAGTCGACATGGCGCTACTGCTACACACGCGTGACTTATTTCGGTATAGCGATGAAGGTTTCGTTGCGAATGACGTATAGAAATTGAACCTGCTGCGAGAAGTCAAAAGAAAGACAAGGGACCTGGCATGCATTTTACACTTTATTGCGCTGCAACTTTATTATAAGAATACCGTACTCTGTAATCTGTAAAGATTGTAAAGATATAAAGATTTGGTATCTTCTTTTGCTTCTCGCAGTCGTTCTCGTATTCGTACGTATCTCGTTTGTCACTACTTGTGACACAGGTCACACACGGGTCACATATGGGTCACATAGGTCACACAGGTCACAAAGCATAGGGGAGAAACGCTAAGAACGTCACAGAATCTATGTTAACGTCAAATTCGTACAATTTAGCTATACACAAAACATCTTCACGTGGAAGTATTTCCGAGCCCTGTACGAACTTGACCCTAACTTCAAGTTCATCAGATTTTCGTCATACCGCAAATCAAAAACAAGCGAAAGGTCGCTGAACAACAACACACTGCTTTCTCGGCTGGTTCAACTAACTACCATTCCGTAACTTGGTATAAGAAGCGTATAAATTTATATATTTTCTAGAGAGTCATCATGAGGATGAGCAGAGCCGCCCTCGCGGCAATCGCTGCGCTTGTTACGGGTGCTAGTGCGTTCACCTTCCACAGAACATCGAGAGTTGCTGGGACTATCACTCCGCTCTCATCCCAGCAGACGAAGCTATCGGTGAGCACCGATGCCGAAGCTCGTGCTGCAGCTGCTATGGAAGCAGATGATTCGTCCTCGAATCTTGGCAGTGTCGGTGTGAAACTCGAAACTTTGATGGAGAGCGGAGGAAGACCGTTCCCACTAAGTATGGTGGTTGGACAGGATTCTATTAAACAGGCTCTGTTATTGGCTGGTGTGAACAATCGCATGGTAGGTTTGCTTCGCGGCATAATTAATTATTCGAAAAGGATAATTTTGCCTTTTCAAAAGGATATAAGTGTTTGTTACAAGTGTGATCTCATAAAGATTTCTATCTTGTTTTCATGTATCGTTGTTAGGGCGGAGTGGTAATTAGCGGTCGCAAGGGTACGGCCAAGTCCGTTATGGCACGTGCATTGCATAGATTACTTCCACCAATCGAAGTTCTAAAGGGAAGCGCTTTCAATATTGATCCTGAAGGTTTGGATGTAAGTTTTCTATTTGAGACCTTATTGAGCGAGGCACATATATGAAAAGTGTTTCTCATCAATGCCGACTTTTCGATAACCATCAGGGAATGGATGACTTTCTTAAGACTGAACTTGTAAACGGCGGCACGCCTTTGGCTGAACGTGAGACTGAAGTCATTGATGCTCCCTTTGTGCAGATTCCATTGAACGTCATGGAAGACCGACTTATTGGTAGTGCTGATTTGGAGGAATCCGTGAAGACTGGAAAGACAGTTTTCAGCCCCGGTTTACTTGCGAAGGCGCATCGTGGTGTCCTTTATGTCGATGATATCAATCTTTTGGACACTGAGACTGCCAATATTCTGTTAAATGTTGTAACAGACGGATATGTTATCGTTGAACGCGAGGGTATCAGCGTGAGGTATCCTTGCCGTCCCCTTTTAATTGCAACCTTCAACCCTGACGAGGCTGAACTTCGCGATCACCTCTTGGATCGCATAGCTGTTGCATTGAGTGCAGATGCACAAGTTCTTAGTATTGATGAACGTCTTGAGGCTGTTACAAGCGTTCTAAACTTCAGCGGAGGTGGAAAGCAAGCAACAGATGAAGCTACTGCCGCTTTGGCGGAAGCTGAGGAGCAGGAGGAAAATTTGAAAACTGCAATCGTTTTTGCTCGCGAGTATATCAAGGATTTGAAATTGGCTACCACCCAGATGCAATACTTGTGTGAAGAGGCTAACCGCGCAGGGTGCCAAGGTCATCGTGCGGAAATTTTCGCCGTTGAGGTTGCGAAGGCATCTGCCGCATTGGAGGGTAGACAAGTAAATTCGGAGGATTTGCGCTTGGCAGTTAAGCTCGCCATCGCCCCACGAGGAACATTTATGGAAACTCCAATGGATGAGGACGAGATGATGCCCCCTCCTCCTCCCCCTCCACCGCCGCCGCAAAACCAAATGGATGAACAAGATGAGGATAAAGAAGATGACACAGAAGAGGAGGAACAGGACGAACAGGATGAACCCGAAGATCAGGAAGATACTCCTGACCAAGCTGAACCTGAAATTCCTCAAGAATTTATGTTTGATATTGATGCTACCCCTATTGATCCAGACTTGATCGATTTTACAAGTCGTGAAAGATCAGGAAAAGGAGGTGGGCGTGGTCTTATCTTCTCACAAGATCGTGGTCGTTACATTAAGCCTATGCTTCCGAAGGGTAAAATTACTCGTTTGGCCGTTGATGCGACGCTTCGTGCATCTGCACCTTACCAAAAGTCAAGGCGAGAGCGTGCTCAGGGAACAAAAGACGAAGGGAGAGGGGTTTTTATTGAAAATGGTGATGTTCGAGTAAAGAAGATGGCTCGCAAAGCGGGTTCTTTGATTATTTTTGTTGTGGATGCGTCAGGAAGCATGGCCCTGAACCGAATGAATGCCGCAAAGGGTGCGGCAATGAGTCTTTTAACTGAGGCCTACCAATCTCGAGATCAGATTTGCCTCATTCCTTTTCAAGGTGAAATGGCGGACGTCTTACTTCCACCTACGAAGTCCATTGCTATGGCGAAGAAGCGACTAGAAGCGATGCCTTGTGGAGGAGGATCACCTCTCTCCCATGCACTCCAGACTGCTATGCTCACAGGATTAAATGCCCAAAAAACTGGAGATGTTGGAAAGGTTGTTATCGTGTGTATATCTGACGGCCGTGCAAATGTTCCAATGTGTGTCTCAATGGGCGAAGAATTCGATTCGGACGCCGACGAGGATAGTAAAGACGGAAAACCAAGCCGGAAATATTTGAAGGAAGAAGTACTTGCAACTGCGAAACAAATGGCTGCACTTCAAGGATTTAATCTTCTCTGTATCGACACGGAAAATAAATTTATTTCAACAGGAGTTGCAAAAGAAATTGCCAATGCAGCCGGAGGTAAATATCATCAAATCTCGAAGGCCGACGGTAACGCGATTGCAGCTGTAACTCAAAACGCTTTGAATGAAATAAAGGGCTAACTGATCATCGCATTGTAATAGAAAAGAAATAAAAATTATAAAATTCACGATTCTCTAATAACAAAGTCTAGTGACGCGTTTTCGCAAGCTTTCACTCGATACATTACCATCTCTGAATATGATATATTCTAGTTATAGGCATGTCTTCAGTATTTTATATGTCTTTAGTCGCGACGAAGTAGCATGTGGCTGTGGAAGTTTTGTCGATTGGAAATAACCATAGAACTCTTGTCAATCGCGGACAAGTAGGATAATTTTATAATATTGAGATGACGTCGCATTCGAAGATATATGCATTTTCTGATTTGGTAATTAAGTAATCTTGTTTCATAAGCTCAGTAGAATTATTCCTATAAAATGAAGGTGATTCTTTTACTTTCTCTTAAAGGATCCTCTGAATTAATTGTGCTGTGACGCTCTCCTCGCGTCTAAAGAGAAAATTGAAGAAAACTTGTTCACGTACGTTGCACAAGATGAAAAATTGGAGAAAATAACTCAAATCTAGCAGAACTCAAGAAATCTTTGTAAAATGAAACGATTCAGCTCAGAGCAGCTCAATTCTTTTTCTTTGATAAAACTCCCTTACGTAATGATACTTCAATGACATTTTCTGGTATACAGTACTTTCCACTTTTTGTGCCCCCATGGCCAGAAAATTTATCATTTCTGGTTAGGAGTGCCTGTAATTCGTTCGCTTGATGTCCCTGAATTAACACTTCCACTGTCCTTTTCTTGAGAGCAGCTCCGTCTGAAGTTGTTTCAACTGAAGATGCGCATGCAAAACGTTTCGACACTTCTGACGCAAAAGCTGTACCGTCAATGAAGTACTGAGAAGAGTAACGTAGAAACTAGTCAGTGCTTATGTACTCCAATAATTCGCAAATGAGAACTTCTACTTACCGGCTCAAGCCCACGTATACGTGTTACATGTTTCCTGCCCTGTCTTCTTTCCACAATTATCGAAACTTTAGGAGGTGGACCTCTCTTCATAGATTTTATCACCGAGCCTGGCATTAATACGATTGCATGGCCTTTTTCTAACTTTGACAACCAGCATTCATATATTGATTTCCTCGATATATGTTTGGTTTCTTCTTGGGCTATCTTTGGTGTCGAACCTTTTGAACCGGCTTGCTTATCCTTCTTGCTTAAGCCCCGTAATACTTCTCGAAGAGAATTATCAATAACCACTCTCGATTTTACATTTTGATCCGTTAAGTCATGTTGATCTATATACGTTGATAAAATGTCACGAGCTTCTTTAAGGGTTAGGAATCCAGTTCCCCTTCTACCATCTGATTTTGCGTTCATAGCAGATACATCTTCCTCCTTAAGGTTTAATTTCGAAGATATCCTTTGAGGTATAATATACAAATTCACTACTGCGATCTTCTCTGGATGTGATTGTTGGTCATGGTTAGGGCTCGAGTTTTTCTTCTCGGGTACTTTACTTGCTGTAGTTATTAATGTCGAATTTTCATTCACACATCTCACTATTTCGTCATTTGTACTTCCAGAAGCCGTCAAAGGCACTCCTCCCAAAGGTTCTTGCACAATTTTCCTTTCTTCGGAATTATCTCCGTCTTCATCATCCAACGGAGTTACGACTGCACCATCCAGGTACGACTTATTTCCAAAATATTGCAAGTCGGGGGTTGACGAGTTTGCCGAAATACCATCGATCATAAAAGAATTTCTCCATAAATCATCACCGTAACATGAAATAATCTTTACCGCTACACCTTTCGTACCAGGACCGCAAGATGTCATCAAATTTTCTAATGCAACTTCTCCAACTGCGAAGGGTAACGGGTTACCGGTGACACAAACGCTTACAATTCTACCTATCTTAAAATGATTTCCCACTGTAAACTGCCTAAATCTAAGCGCCGCAATACCGCTCGACATTAAATCAGCACCGCGACACAAAAACTTCGACACAGGAGGATGCACCTCTACAACAGGTATAAGATCGGGCATTGTCGGATCGTACTTCATACAAAAATGCAATACCGGGAGAGACGGCACGATTCTCATCTTTCTCTTTTTCATACTAGCTGACTTTATATCCAATTGAATCAATATGGGTTGCACAGTATCCTTATATGGCCACACATTCGTGAGTGAACTCATTCCATCTACTTTATCTTTTGCACTATTTGGAGTTCGTGTATATATCGCTACATTTGCCTGACGAAAAGTCTTCATGGAAATACGCCCTCCACCAAATATTTCATCGACAACCTTGGAACAGATTTCTTCCGTCACTGCTACTGCTTCTGCTTCTGCTATTGTATCATCCTCCTTTTCATCCTGCTCATGATCTATGTGAGTAGTAGTAGTAGTAGTAGTAGTAGTAGTAGTAGTAGTAGTAGAACGCTCTTGGATAGCACTCTCATCCTCATCCTCATCCTCATTCAGGGAAGACATCATCGCACTCGTATTTGCCGTGGATAAAAATTGATGTACAAAGTCATTTCGTAATCGACGCAAATCGGATTTACGAACGAACGATTCCGATGCCTGATCTGTGGACGTGCCTGCCTTATGAAACATGTTATTGGTAAAAAAAAATGCAGTTGTAGTTACAGTAAGAGTAAGAGCCCTTTTTCTTTCTTCCTTTTTTGTCTTTTGCCTTTGAGAAAGGATGACCGGCCTTACTGGGGGGGGGGAATGATGGATGATATGCAATATATATTGATTCGAGTGTGTGTGACGTGACAGAATGGAAAAATGTGAGGAGAAAATGTTTGACGAGCAAGTACATGTAGATCTACGAGGATGCGGATGCGGCACATGCACATGACATCACATGAATCATGAACGTGTGACAATCATTTTTCATGACACAAAAATGGAATTCACTGAGTTTCCAATACATTTGATTTAGCCGAATGACCAACATAAGTTCCGAACCTCGTTGACATAAAGAATGGATTAGTTTCACTGTGGTGGCTAATCTAGCCCTTTCGGCGAGTGGCGTCGGGATCGAATCTGCCCGGATTCTCCCGGAGGACTTATACTTTACTTTGGTTGTGTTTTATACCTTTACACC
>Ga0115008_10001740_pt1 | contig 17864 bp, 17 predicted proteins | sample FraStrMetagenome_FD_87164 | JGI IMG/M metagenome (GOLD analysis project Ga0115008, IMG submission 87164) | Marine eukaryotic phytoplankton communities from Arctic Ocean - Fram Strait ARC3M Metagenome | ecosystem: Environmental > Aquatic > Marine > Oceanic | place: Fram Strait | collected...
AAAACTAAATAACGCAAATTGGTTCTAGGCATAACTAGTAGCTGCTTGGGAGGTGGCTGCTCTATGGACGGTGGCACGTGGCTCGTGGTCCCCCATCCATGGGCCTGCGGCTCAACTTTAGGTATTAGGCTAGAGCAGTCATTCATTCAAATTGCAGCGAATGGCAGTTCTGAGCCCAACCTGTGAATTCGATTTTCTTATTGCGAGTGCTTGCGGCACAAAGAATGTAGCAGTTGCATGATCATCTGTGCTGCCAAGCGGCGGGAAAACCGGACATTCATGGAAGACGCAGCAAGACCAATCGAGCGAATTCACAAATTGCGGGACTAAGCGGTTCTTCTCATTTTTTATCCGAATGGCTAGTTCTGGCGTAGTGCACAGATCTTTGCGCTTTCAATTAACAAAGTTTTGAAGTCATGGTCCGTCAAATCCCGGTTCACCCATTCATTTGCGCGACAAAAGGCCGGCCCCGAAGCCGCAAAGTATGACCTTCAATACAGTGATCGATTTTGATAAAGTTCAGTCACTCCCCATTAATGGATATGGACTTGCTCGTGCCTAAATTATTCTCACCATTTACGTTGCGCGATGTGACTTTTAAGAATCGCGTCGCTGTTTCACCGATGAGCCAATATCGGGCGGTCGACGGTTACGCAGACGATTGGCACATGGTTCATTTGGGCCGCTTTGCTATCGGTGGTGCGGGCTTAGTGTATACCGAAGCCACAGCCATTGAAGCTGATGGCCGCAGAACACATGGTGATTTGGGACTCTGGGAGGACGACCAGATCAAAGGACTCAAAGCTATTGCAGACTTTATAAGCCGCGAAGGGGCAATTCCCGGCATTCAATTAAGTCACGCTGGCCGCAAAGCTTCTGAGCGACGTCCCTGGCATGGAGAAACGCCGGTTGATCATGAGGATATCAGTGAAAGAGGCGAAGCTCCTTGGAAAACCTATGGGCCATCAGCAATTCCTTATGCCGAAGGTTGGCCCGCTCCCTCAGAGATGTCGGAAACTGATATCGAGCGCGTGATCCAGTCCTTTGGCGCGGCAGCGAAGCGATCTTTGGAGGCTGGATTCAAGATTATTGAAGTCTATGCAGCACATGGGTTTTTAATCCACCAGTTTTTGTCACCAATCGCCAATCAACGTAGTGATCGATGGGGTGGAAGTGCGGAGAACCGCAGACGGCTAGCAGTAGACGTTGCCAAAGCAATTCGCATGAATTGGCCGGTTGATTATCCGTTGGCCTTTCGGTTGTCCGCTACTGATTGGCTTGAAGGGGGGATTGAAGTTGAAGATGCTGTGGAGACCGCGCGTGCACTTAAGGCCGAAGGTGTTGATCTCGTTGATTGCTCGTCTGGTGGCATTGGGGGCAAGGAACGTCCACGCCGAATGATCATAACTGAGGGTTTCCAAACACCGTTCGCAGAGCGCATTCGTGAAAATGCGGCCATAGCGACAATGGCGGTGGGTTTTTTGTGGAACCCCGAAGAATGCGAGGCAATTGTCGCGTCAGGAAAAGCCGACATGGTTGCGTTGGCAAGAGAGCTTCTCGATGATCCCAATTGGCCACTTCATGCTGCTTCAAAACTGGGCGATAACGAGAACCATGCGTCTTGGCCGATTGAATCTGGTTGGTGGCTTATGAAGCGTGACCGGTTACTGCAAAAATTGGGCCTTCGTTAACTGGGAATCTACCTTAGTCCCTCTTTTCACATTCGCTTCAAACAATTTTCGCAGTGCGACTGTGCGGGTTAATGCAGACATTAGACAAAACGCTGCCATTCCGTAAAAGGGGCTCGAAGCTGACCTGCGGCAACGCAGCGACAAGTGGTTTTCCCGCATTCCCAAACCAGCTGTTGATCTTAACCGTTTCGCCCGATGCTAAGTTATTCAGACGTTTCCATTTTCAGGATAAATCCAGCATCGTGTACCGTTCATACTTTGGACAGCGGGCGTTTCGGATTTTCCGATGGACGTTCCCTTAGAACCCATTGCAGAAGTGCCAAAACCTTGCTGCGTGCGCTCGCAGCACGGAAACCTGCTGCGCTGCTGTGAAATCGCCGTCGCATCGCAGAAGAGTTTGCAGGCGTTCATGCTGATTTAAGGCACTAGACAGATGGCATTGAGTTTTAGAGAAACCCCCCAATTCGATAAAATTGCACGTGATCTAATTATATTCTATGTTATCCTCTTTGGTCTTGGTCTTGGTCTTGGTCGTGAGACCGAAGCCCCTTGTCGAAAAGTGTGAAATGTTCATGTTGCTCGGACCTCTTTCCAAACACCAGAGGCAGAATATTGCAGGTAATCACTTCATGTCTATATCGTCTGATCACTTTAGGAATATCTCAAACTTAGCAAAGTTTATTGATGTCAGTCAGGACGCGGAAGAGACGTATAGCTATCTGACACAAGGTGTCTGCGAGCATTCAACATGGGACATCAGCAGCATTCAGGTCCTTGATGAGGTCGTTGGACGGGCAATTCCTATCGCCAGATATGATCCCAAGTCGGATAATGATCTTGCTGGATTTGAAGGCTGGGACACACAGATCAGTCCGGTGGCTCAGGTTTTGAAATCTGGCCAAGCGATTGTTCTGCCTGATGCTGCGTCCCAAAACGAATACCCAGGATTTCGCGATGATGCGCGCACGCGCGGATATCATACTACGGTTATTATCCCGATGGCCGTGCGTGATGATCAAAAGCGCCAGATGGTCTACAGCGTTGCCTCACGCACTGTGTTAAAGTTAGAGCCCATCGATTTGGAGTTCCTGCAATGCGTGGCTGATCTGAGCAGTATCGCTATTCGCAAAGTAAGACGTATTCAAAACGAAACTGAAGAGGCGCGTCGGTTGCGGACCATATTGGAAAGCATGACTGTTTCGCTAGAATTAACATTGGAAAACGAAGCCGCAGGTAAACTCGCGACGGCACTGTCGGGCTTGTTTCCTACGGGTTGGCTTGCCGTTGATTTGACCTCGGGTCGTGGGTTGTTTGATCCCGATGCGCCGCCTCCATTTACCCTAACGCATAGCACCCGAATGCCGGATGATGTGATAGCGGCAGCACTCTCGACCAAGGGCGCTGCTTTCGGTGATGTTAGGCAAATGCGCCTCCAAGGCATCGATATTCACGTTCAGGCCAGCGCCCTTACGATTGATGCCAGCCATGTCGGAGCTTTGTTCATTTTTCACACACCTGAGTTGAGCGAACATGAAATAATCGCGGCACAAGCCGGGCGATTGGCGTTGTCGTCGTTTATCCTGCGCAATTTTGTCGAGTTTAAGTCGCGCAGAACGACCTCTCGGCGGTTACTAAACCGGTTGATCGCACAAGATTGGAGTGACTTTGAAGACATCCAAGATGAGGCGCATCAACTTGATTTTGATCTCACAGAACCATGCAGAATTTTGGTACTGCGGAGCGCCCAGATGAAGGCGTTTGAAGACAGCACGCAAAGCTTCATCCTGCGCGCCTGCCAGCAGAAACTTGGCCCAACGGTCCTGAGTGTTGTAAACGGAGATCTGGTCATGTTGGTCAGTAGCAATGAGCCGCTCAACAGCAAAGAAATGAGATCAGCCTTCCTGTCTCGTATCCAGCCGCTATTGCCCTCCGATGCGTTGATGATCTTATCAGAGCCCCTCGAAGATATTACCAAGCTGAGTAAAGATTATAAGACCTGCGTTTCGACTTTAGAACTGAGTGGGGCCATGGGAGGTACCGGCTGGGTCTCAACAACAGACATCGGTGCCTTTCCTGTATTAATGGCCTCTGCAGAGGGTGAAAGGATAAGCGACTTCCTTGAGCAGGTATTACAACCTATTTCTGGCAAAAGCGTTGAGAAATTTCACGTAGCAGTCGAGACAATCGAGGCCTTTCTCGGGGCTGGACGCCGCTATCAGGATGCGGCGGATAAATTGAATATCCACGTCTCGACCCTGCGCTACCGGTTGGAGCAGTTGAGCGAGCAAGCTGGTATCGACTTCGACGATCCCAACAGGTGTTTTGAGCTAGATCTTGCAATTAGGCTTCTAAACTTCAAAAAATCCTACAAAACATAGGAGAAATAATCGCCGTTGTAAGGTTATTCCACCGAAGAACTTGCACGGATTCCTGCGCACTCTGAAACGATAGTCAGGGGGCCTTAGAGACGTGACCGCACTTAATTCGAACAGCGATGACATGCGCCAACAGTTGCGCCAAGCTTTTGGTAGCTTTGCCACCGGCGTCACCGTTGTGACGACGGTCGACGATGATGGTCAGCCCGTCGGGTTTACTGCAAACTCTTTTACCTCCGTTTCGATGGACCCGCCCTTGTTGCTAGTTTGCCTTGCCAAGACATCGTCAAACCTCGCGCATTTCAACGGTAAGTCGCAATTCGCGGTGAATATTCTGAGTGAAACGCAGAAGAATATTTCTGGCCGATTTGCATCGCGTATACCAGATCGCTTTGCCGATACTGCGTGGCGTAAAGGACCACTGGGATCACCCATCATAGACGACACTGTGGCTTGGTTCGAGTGCGCCCCACATGATCAGGTGGATGCAGGTGATCACATCATCCTAATCGGTCGGATCGAAAAATTCAGTGCAACAGAACAGCGACCACTTGCTTATTTGCGCGGTCACTACCTTGATCTGAGCCTTGGTGAAACGGCAGTTGACAGCGTGTCGATGCATGGAGGCGTGCGGGTCGGCTGTGTTTTGGATTGTTTGGGTCAAGTATTGCTTGAGAAAGCGCCGGATGGTTGGGCCTTGCCCATGGGTGCTGTCCGACCTGGCTTTAGGGAAGCCCGAGCCGCGCTTGGGACGCATCTGGTAGAGGGTGGGATCGCCGCTGATATCGGATTTCTGTATTCCGTGTTCGATGCCCCCTCAGGCAATGCGACTTGGATGATATTCCAGGCCGAAATCGAACAATTGGTCGAAACCGAAGATATGCGATTATTTGCCCTTGATGCGCTGCCTTTAGATGAAATTGCCGTGCGACAAGTGCGCTCCGTTTTAGGTCGATACCAGCGCGAGTCCAAAGAAGCGCGATTTGGTCTTTACGTGGATGACCCGCAGATGTCGGGGCAGATAAATCAGATCACCCGAAAGACGACCAGCTGGGCAAAGTATATGTCAGAACAGGAGAACGGATCGTGAAGAGCTTTACCGTAGATAGCTTACAAGACACGTGCCTGCCGATCTACATCAACGGCACATACCGTGCTTCTGTCGGGGCTGAAATTCCCAGTTTTGATCCGACCACTGGCCAGCCTTGGTGTAGTGTTCCGGACTGTACTGAGACGGAGGTTGATGAGGCAGTTCAAGCGGCAAAAGGCGCGATGCGTGACCCTGCATGGCGCGACATGAGCCAAAGTCAACGTGGCGTGTTAATGCACCGGTTAGCCGCATTATTGGACCAGCATGTGGAACGATTGGCGCTTATCGAGGTCAAGGAAAACGGGAAACTACTGCGCGAAATGCGCGCGCTGAGCCAAGCTTTGCCCGTTGCCCTGCGTTATTTCGCAGGCATGGCTGATAAGATCGAAGGCACAACGATACCCGTCAATAAACCGAATATGTTGAACTTTACGGTGCGCGAACCATTGGGTGTGATCGCGATCATCATTCCGTGGAATTCACCATTATACATGATGATGCGGGCGCTGGCCCCCTGTCTGGCTTGTGGAAATACGGTTGTTGTCAAACCTTCTGAACATGCCTCTGCAGGGGCGGTTGCTTTCGCGGAGTTGATGCAAGAAGCTGGCTTCCCTGATGGCGTGTTCAACGTGATTACGGGCAATGGTCATTCCGTAGGGAATGGGCTGATCACTCATCCAGACGTCAACAAAATCGATTTCACCGGTGGGCCTGAAACTGGCAAGATCATTGCCAAAGGTGCTGCGGATCAATTAACGCCCGCCACGCTGGAATTGGGTGGCAAGTCACCTCACGTGGTCTGTGATGACGCCAATATTGATGCGGCTGTGAATGGCGTCGTGTCGGGCATTTTTGCAGCGGGTGGGCAAACGTGCGTCGCAGGTTCACGCTGCTTTGTTCAAGAAAACGTTTATGATGAGGTGGTCGAAAAAATCATTGAACGTGCCCGTGCGATTACCATTGGCGATCCGCATTCAGATGATGTTCAGCTTGGTCCCTTATCGCTGTGGTCGCAGGTCGAAAAGGTGGCTGAATTTGTTGAAAGCGCCAAGTCACAAGGAGCCACGCTGGCCTTTGGCGGCGGTCGCCCTGATGGTTTAGGTGAGGGTTGGTACGTTGAACCTACGATTTTCACCAATGTCACCAATGATATGCGCATCGCGCGTGAGGAAATCTTTGGCCCTGTCTTGGGTATCTTGAAGTTTAAAGATGACGACGATCTATTCGAGCAGGCCAATGACAGCGACTTTGCCTTGGCTTCTGGCATCTGGACGCAAGATATCAACCGTGCGCTTCGCTTCATGCGCCGGATCGAGGCCGGAATGGTTTGGATCAACACCTACCGCAGCCCGTCCGTTATGTCGCCTTCTGGCGGGCACAAGAATTCTGGCTACGGCAAGCACAATGGCTTTGCTGCGATCGAGGAATTCAGCCGCCTCAAGACAGTTGTCATCGACTATTCAGGTGCCCAACAAGATGCCTTCGTCATGCGCGTTAACAAATAGGGATTAAGGAAATGAAGTTTTCAATTGCCGTAAACATGGCGCGTTTTGACACAACAAAGACCATGGATAAGGTCGCGAATGAAGCGTTGGATATGGTCAAAATGGCCGATCAGGGCGGCTTTGACATTATCTGGACGGCTGAGCATCACACTATTGAGCTGACGATCTCGCCCAACCCGTTTCAACTGCTGACGCATTGGGGCAATCACACCAAAAACGCGCGTCTTGGCACGGGTGTCGTTGCAGCCCCATATTGGAATCCAATCCGTCTGGCTGGAGAAGCCGCGCTTTGTGATGTTCTGACAGGCGGGCGGCTGGAGCTGGGTCTAGGTCGCGGTGCGTATCAATACGAATTTGACCGCATGGCTGGTGGAATGGCGCAAGGCGAAGGCGGGAAATATCTGCGCGAAATAATCCCTATCGTACAGCGCCTTTGGGAAGGTGATTACGCCCATGAGGGCGAGATTTGGCAGTTTCCATCCGTTGCCTGCGTTCCAAAACCATTGGGTAAGCCGCCGTCTATGTGGGTTGCTGCCCGCGACCAAAACACATTTGAATTTGCGTTGAAGAACAACTGTCATGTTATGACCACAGCCCTTCGCCGCGACTTTGCCGAGGTTGAGGATTTGCAGACCAAATTCCAAGCCGCCCATGCCGAGGCCGGCAATCCAGAGCACCTGACCCACGCCACGTTGCGGGTTTGCTGCGTGTATGAGGACCCATCGGTTCTGGATACGGCTGTTCAGTCGGTAATCAACTTTGGGCGTAACTTTGAGAACCTGTTCAAGAACTCGGGTACGGTGATCAATGGCTTTCCTGAGCCTGCTAACTTCGACGATGTAGCCGCGCGTGGGGAATACCAGACGGATGCGCTCAAAGAAAACCTGCTGTTCGGAACACCTGATGAAATCATCCAAAAGCTGGAGCGTTATCAAGCGGCAGGAATTAACCACATCATGATCGGGCCAACCTTTGGATTGCCCGCAGACGTGGCCAACAAAACCGTCGAGCTGTTTTGCGACAAGATCATTCCGCACTTCAAACGAAAATCAATCGCCGCTTAAGAGCGAACTAAAAATAAAACCAAAAATGCAACAAGGAGAGTTACCATGACGAAATCACTTAAAATATCCCAATCCGCACTCACGCGACGTGGGTTTATGAAAACAGCGCTGTACGCCACCGTTTCCGTATCGGCGATAGGCGCTATGGCTGGCAAAGCATATGCTGCGGCAGATTTGTCGGGTCGCGAGATGGTATTCGCCAGCTGGGGCGGTTCCTATCAGGGCGCGCAAGAGGCTGCGTATTGCAACCCGTTCATGAAATCCAGTGGTGCCACTGTGATCCAAGATGGACCAATGAGCGGCTCAAAACTGCGCACCATGGTTGAAGCGGGCGCACCGGTTTGGGATGTGGTCGATGTGACCGATACGTTCCTGTTCGCCAATGAAGAGCTGTTTGAAGACCTCGATTTCGACATCGTGGACGCCAGCGCATTGGACCAGAGCTATGTTCATCCTAAAGGCATCGGGTGCATTGTTTGGTCCTATAACATCGGCTTCAATACCGATGTAGTCGGCGACGACGCACCACAAAGCTGGGCCGATGTCTTTGATGTCGCAAAATACCCAGGCAAACGTGCCTTGCGTGATCGCGTCTATCCGATGATGGAGATCGCGCTTATGGCGGACGGCGTTGCCGCCGAAGACCTGTATCCGCTAGACGTGGACCGCGCCTTCGCCAAGCTGGATACGATCAAGGACGACGTGATTTGGTATTCCTCGAACTCGGTCAGCCAACAGCTGTTTGTCGATGGCGAAGTTGGTGTTGGTGTAATCTTGAACGGTCGTGCCTTTGATGTGAACCAAAAGGGTGCGCCTGTTGATATCTCATGGAACCAGAACATTCGGTCCATCGATTATCTGGTGATCCCAAAAGGCGCGCCAAACGCTGAAGTGGCTCAACACTTTATGACCGCGACTGCGGATGCGGACAATCAGGCTTTGATGGCGAACACATTGGCCTATGCGCCCGTGAACCCCGCAGCCTTTGCCGATGTGAAGCCCGAAGTTCTGCCATGGCTTGCTACGTCAGAGGAAAATCAGGCCAAGGGTTTCCTGATCCGTGCCGATTATTGGCGTGACAATCTGGCTGAGCTGACAGAGCGTTGGAACGAATGGAAACTCAGCTAAACTAAGACGGAGACGCTGCGCGATGCTTGCCCGAAACCGAAACCTATTGCTTTTACTGCCGGCGATCTTGCTGGTTGGTGCCTGCTTTATTTATCCGGTTACGTGGTTGTTGCAGCGCAGCGTCTCTGAACCCGTCTGGGGTTTACAAAACTACGTCACTATTTTCACCAAGAACATCTATATTGGCGTGCTATGGAACACGGCCTCAATTGCGGGGGCCACGACGATCCTTTGTGCGTTGATTGGTTTTCCGGTTGCTTATTCGATGGTCCATTCTCGCCCATGGATACGCAGAGTCTTAATCTTCGTGGTCTTGATCCCGTTCTGGACCTCGATCCTTGTGCGCACATTCGCGTGGCTGGTCATCTTGCAACGTGGTGGCTTAATAAATGACATGTTGATCGGCATTGGCCTGATCACAGAACCGCTCGATTTGGTCTACAACCGTTTCGGTGTTCTGTTGGGTATGGTACAAATTTTACTACCCTTCATGGTGTTTCCGCTGTTTTCTGTGATGGCCCGCATTGACGGTTCTTATTTCAAAGCGGCGATCAATCTGGGGGCCAACCCGATCCGGGCGTTCCTGCGGGTTTATCTACCACTCACGATGCCAGGATTGGCCACGGGCGCGATGTTGGTGTTCATCATTTCACTGGGTTACTTCATCACACCCGAAATGCTGGGCGGGCGTGGAGACACGATGATTGCGCAGCTAATTTTTCAACGGATCGACGAATTTGGCGATTGGCCGCTTGCCTCTGCTCTCGCCATCGTCCTTCTGGTTGGCACGGGGCTGTTGTTCGTGTTCATCAACGCTGTCTTAAAGTTCCGCCGAGGCCGCATCTGATGTTTTATTCTGACAAGTTTTGGGGCAGCCTGCGTGGGGTCGTGAACTGCCTGCTGGTGGTTTACATGTTGGCCCCATTGGTCGTGGTTTTGGTGATCTCGTTTAGTTCTGCGTTGTTCTTATCATTCCCACCACCTGGTTTTTCTATGCAATGGTACGATAAGATGTTCAGCAATCCGACTTGGACGCGGTCGTTGATAACATCGGTTAAGATCATGGTACCAGCGGCGATACTATCGACGATTTTTGGAACCGCAGCTGCCTTGGCGCTCAGCAAGATGAAGAGCAAGTGGTCTGTGTTCATTCGTGGACTGCTCATGGCGCCCCTAATTATACCAGTGATCATCACAGCGGCAGCGATCTTTGGCGTATTTCGCATCTGGGGTCTGTATGGCAATTTGCAGGGATTGATCATCGCACATGTGGTTCTGACGCTGCCCTATGTGATGTCTACGGTCAGTGCCAATCTGGTGATGTTTGACACACGTCTTGAGGATGCTGCGGCCAATTGTGGGGCGACCCCTTGGATGACGTTTCGCCGCGTGACGTTGCCACTGATCTCTCCCTCGGTCCTGTCGGGGTTGCTGTTTGCCATGGTCATCTCGTTTGACGAATTGGTGGTTTCACTGTTCCTGTCGACACCGCAGGTGCGGCCGGTGACGGTGCAGATGTGGTCCAACATCAAAGGTGATACCGATCCAACGATAGCGGCGATTGCGACGGCGCTGTTCCTGTTTTCACTACTTGCTCTGTTGGTCGACGGCATAGCCCGCCGACGCTCCGGCCGTGCCCCCGGTCTTTGAGGATTTTTGATGTCTGATACCCTTTTGAAACTCAGCCAAATAGGCAAGGCCTATGGATCGGTTGATGCAGCCAAAGACATCAACCTTGATGTCGCACCTGGAGAATTTCTGACGTTCCTTGGCCCTTCTGGATCGGGCAAAACCACGACCTTAATGATGGTTGCAGGCTTCACCGACCCGACGACAGGCAATATCTATCTTGATGGCAAGCCGCTAGATCCTATCCCGGTTTGGAAACGCGACATTGGAATGGTGTTCCAGCATTACGCTTTGTTCCCACATATGTCGGTCAATCAAAATGTGTCCTTCCCTCTTGAGATGCGCGGTGTGGCTAAAGCAAATCGCCGGAAAAAGGTAGAAGACGCACTTGAGATGGTGGGACTGGCAGGCTTTGGCGCACGGATGCCAAAGGAGTTGTCAGGCGGGCAACAGCAACGTGTCGCACTTGCACGGGCGATGGTATTCAAACCGCGCTTGTTATTGATGGACGAACCCTTGGGGGCGCTGGACAAAAAGCTGCGTGAACAAATGCAGCTAGAGATCATGCACTTGCATAAGAATATGGGAACGACGGTTCTGTATGTAACTCACGATCAGGAAGAAGCATTAGTGATGTCTGACCGCATTGCAGTTTTCAACGCCGGACGCATCGAACAAATTGGCAGTCCGCGAGATCTATATGAGGCACCTCAGACAAAATTTGTCGCTGATTTCATTGGTGAAACGAACTTTATCTCTGGTCAGGTTGAAGGAAAAAACGGGGACATGGCCAATATTCGTGGTTTGCACGGACAACTGGGAACCGCTCTGGAAAACGGTGCAACGGCGGTTTTAGCGATCCGGCCTGAGCGGTTGCATCTTGTGTCAGGCGCAGCTGCTGACAGTTCGGAAAACATGTTGAGTGGCACTGTCAAAGAACTGATTTATCTGGGGCAATCGCGCAAAGCAATCATTAGCCTAGACGACGGAACCGAAATCATTGCCCTGGAACAATCCGCACAGGCCGAGGTCACAGCCCTAGAGATAGGCGCGCCCGCTACGGTCGGTTTCCGGTCGCAAGACGCAAGGCTTTTGGCAGATGTTTGAACGCTCCAAAGATGTGGAGCTGAACTTTCGCGACGAGGGTGACGGCACGCCAGTTTTGATGATCCATGGTGTCGGCTCCGATCTCGAAAGCTGGGATGGCGTGGTGTCGCACCTGGGACCAGAGCGGCGTTTTGTCCGGTTTGATCTACGTGGGCATGGACATTCGCGTAGAACTAAGGGGCCATATCAGCTAAACGATTTTGTCGATGATGCTGTCGCATTGCTAGACCATTTGGACATCAAAAGCGCAATCATCGTAGGTTTTTCGCTAGGCGGCTTGATCGCGCAGGCCATTGCGTTGCAGCACCCTAAGCGTGTCGCACGGCTGTGTTTGATTTCAACCATCGCCGGACGCACGCCAGATGAACAAGCACGTGTCACGGCCCGCGCTGAAACTCTCGCCCGCGAAGGGGCAACGGCGCATCTGGCAAATGCTGTAGATCGGTGGTTTTCTGATGGCTTCCGCAAGGCACATCCAGAAGTACTGGAAGCGCGGCGACAAAAGTCGCTTCAAAATGACCCCGAAAGCTATGTGGCTGCCTACCGTGTTCTGGCAGGAAATGATCTAGGCCATCAACTGGCAGCCATAACCGCACCAACGCTTGTGTTGACTGGAGAACATGACGTTGGATCCTCTCCGCGGATGGCTGCGTTCATTCATCGTCAGATTTCGAGGTCATCCCTCCACATCTTACCTGGTCTAAAACACTCAATCCTGCTGGAAGCACCAGATCAGGTCGCTGCCCTCCTTGATCCATTCCTTGCCGACGTGTCGGCGTGAAAGCTGAGAAAACACCATGACTCCAGACATCCGGAAATATGCCACCTTTACCGAAGAGATATTGATCGAGGGCCACAAACGTGCCGACCCTCCGTTGCGCATGGCAGCCGTTGCAGCGGTTCTGACCAATCCGTGGGTTGGTCGTTTTATCGAAGGTCTAACTCCGGAAATCCATGCCTTTGCGCCCATTTTGGGTGAAGAAATGGTAGCTCGCCTTATGCCATTGATCGGAGGTGGTGAGAATGTTCAGGCCTTCGGTAAATCAGCAATCGTTGGCACCAACGGCGAGATCGAGCATGGCTCTGCATTAATTCACACCTTGCGTTTCGGAAATTTTCTACGTGATGCCGTGCAAAGCAGCGACTTTATCCCGTTCACCAACAAGCGTGGCGGACCGGGAAATTCAATAACGATGCCGTTGAAACATATCCATGAAAGTGGTTCACGTGCTCATTTTATGACTGTTGAATTCAGCATTCCAGATGCCCCCGGGCCAGACGAGATACTAATCGCAATCGGCGTGGCAGATGGCGGACGTCCTCATCATCGCATTGGGGATCGTTTTAAGGACATGGAAGATTTAGAACATGATCAAACGGTGAGACCTGACAAGTCATAACTTTTCTCAAAGAAAAAGAACTCAGCGGGGTCATTCAAAGCCCAGTTTGAAATCACATTGTCGCCCACAAATGACTGCTGTAACGAAACGCGCGCGTAGCAAAAAACTTCGCAGCGAACGCGATGCCTTGTTACATTTGCGCCTTTTACGCCTACATAAGTCAGCTTCGTCCCACGTCTCGATTTTTGGAATACACCGCAGCGAAAGGGCGGTTTGAAATCCACTCGGATTAGTCCTGTTGAACGGCTGCTTCGACGACACGGGCCGCATCGCAGCTTAAAATTTGCCGCAACTGCAAGTATATGCTGCGTGAGCAATAGCTGCACCTGCACAAGTCCGGTTTGTCCGCATTGCAAACATTGGTACAAACCGCAGCGAATGGTGGCTCTTCACTCTAATCCTTTTCACTTGCTTGATAAGCTTCACAATTCACGATTTCAAAAATGATACGGAACAAGTACCATTAGCACTACAAATCGTTGGTTTTCTCCAGACTTTACCCGCCTCCTGACTTTGACGCACATGTGTAATCACACGGCAGTTTTTTAGGGTGAGGTAATCGGCGGAGGTCTGCGACGTTTCCCAGACAATGCGTTTCCTGCGATTGCAGCAAGCAGAACTATTCCACCAATCAAGGTATTCACGCTCGCTGTCTCTCCGAGAAAGAGCCAAACCCAGAACGGGCCAAGCAACACTTCTGCCAAGGATAACAAGGCCAGCTCTGCGGCTGGTAAATTGCGAGAGCCGAGTGTGTATAAAATCAAACCAGCCCCTACTTGGAAGACCCCCATGCCCATGGCTACGCCACCGTCATGAATACTTAAAACAAGCGAAAGTCCCTTGAGGTGACATATTAGCAAGGTGACAATGATAGCGAATAGACCAGAGAGGAAAACGGACGGAAGCATTTCTCCGGTCCGACCCCAACGCAAAGCGACGGTAAAGACAGCGAAGCCCAATGCTGAACCAAGTGCGGCTAAGCTGCCTTGAAAGGCGAGGTTATCAGATTTGTCGGCAAACATGATGGCGATCCCACCAAGTGACACCGCGATTGCTATCCACGTCGCCGCGCGAACAGGTTCACGCAAAACTATCCAACCCAAAACAGCCGCCATGAACGGGGCTGTCGCAAACAATAGCATCGCATTCGCGACGGAGGTGTTCTGAATTGCGTAGATACCACCAGAATAGGCCGCCACTAATGCCAGTCCCGCAACAACAGCGGGAAGACCGATGCGTCGTATCTGCAAAAACGGGCTCTCACCCGAACGCAGGCGAATAACAGCGTAAAGAAAGAGTGACATGCTGACCGAGCGATAAAGTAAGATCTGCCACACGACAGCATCTTCGATCAAACGAATGCCAAGACCTACCGTTGACCAAAGAACACCCGCCGCGAAAACGAAGAGCACGCCATATTTGGAAACATCCGTCAAAGGACGAAAAGAGAGTAAAGCTGCCATAAATATCTTTCGCTGGAGACCTTTTCTGAACAATACCTTCAAAATGAGGGCTTTTACCCTTCGTTTGCGACATTATTTTTCCGGCACATCCTTAATATAACGTCTTAGAAACGCGGACGAAACGCTGGTTCTTTCGCTTCGCCTTTCACCATCAAAAAGGTGAAAGACCGTGTTTCCATAAATCTTATTGAGATGAAAAATAATTATCCATCAGTAAGGACGACATGAACCCGCTTTAGCAGCTATGATTCTATTATGGCAGCTAACTAAAGGAACCGATGATGTCGTTAAAAATCCTCCGCCGCAAAGATGTAGAAGAGATAGTTGGATTGAGCAGGTCGACGATTTATAAGTTGATGAGCACCGGTGCCTTTCCAAGGTCCATTCGATTGGGGCCGCGTGCTGTTGGCTGGCGTTTGTCAGACATCGAAGCTTGGATTGAATTCCGAGCTAGTGATGTTGGATGACGGGAGCGTTTCATATCACCAGATGTCGATGCCATCCGCGCATACCTAACGGCTATCACCAATCCTTGGCGTGAACTAGGCGCGGCACAGCACCTTGAACTAAGATGCCTTGCCGAGGGTAGTCAGACTAACGTCTCGCTCTTTTCTACGGATATGCTTTCAAAAGCAATTGATCACGCTGCAGCCATGAACGAGGCCGGGCTGAATGTTTACACATGTGTTAACCTAATCAACCCAACAATGCTTTCACCCGGAAAGGCGGCAAAGGATGCAGATATTTTGCAAGCCCATTTCGCTTTTGCAGATTGCGACACGCCAGGCAGCGCAGAAGCATTGCAAAGAAACGCCCCACCATATGATTTCTGTGTGATCACCGGGAGCCAACCTTATCTGCGATGCCATTACTATTGGCAATTGGTTGAGCCCGTTCATGACCTTTTAGACTGGTCAGAAACTCAGAAAGCTCTCGCAAAGGCTTATGCTGCCGATGAAAAAGTCTGCAATCCAAGCCGCATTATGCGCGTCGCAGGAACTATCGCCTATCCAAGCATAAAGAAGCGAGAAAAGGGATACGTTCCTGAACTGACGCAGTTAACCGGATTAAAGCCATGCCAATAAGATATGAGGCCTTAAAAGAGCACCTAAAGTCTGTTCTTGGAGAGCCCACGACGCCAAATCCTAATCAAACGCCTGACTGCAGCAAGTCAGCGACAACCAAAGATTGGGTGAGGCAAAGCCAAGTTGATGGTGAGTGGAACAACAGCCTGCTGCAAGTGACCAAAAACATGGTGCAGGACGGAAAATCTGATGAGGCAATTCATAGATGTACCGATGCGTTAACCACTGACGATTACACGGTAAAGCAAACGCGCAAACAGGTTCAATCCATGATTGACGGAGCACGCGCCAAATTTGGCGGAGAAGAAAAGCGCAATACCGCTACCGTTTTTGCAATGCTGACAGAGGACGAGCGTTGGTCCTCTGTATTTGCATTCGACGAACTTGCTGATCGTGCGATGGTAATTTCAAAGCCACCCTTTCTGACAGGTGACCCAAAGCACTTCAAACCACGCCCGATTAAGGACAACGATTACACCCAAGTTCAAATGTGGATACAGCGCAACTGGGGGAGCGTGAACAAGCTGACTGTGATTGATGCGGTGAATGCAGCTTGCGACAATCAGGTAATCAGCCCCGTTCGCCACTATTTAGAAAGTCTGCCGCCAAGTGCGCTGGATGTTGCGACGGTATTTGAAACGTATTTTGGTGTAGAACCCGAAAATGATGTACATCACGAATTTATTCGTACCGCCTCTTCTCTCTTTTTGAAGCAAGCCGTTGCACGCGCCATCAAAGCGGGATGCAAGGCAGACATCGTTATTGTCTTTGAAGGTGCGCAAGGCATCGGTAAAAGTACAGGGCTGCGTGCCTTGTTTGGGGCTGACTGGTTCAAAGACAGCATGCCTCCAATGGGCTCCAAAGATGCCTCAAATTACATTGTCGGTGCTTGGTGTATTGAACTCGCTGAAATGGCTTTCCAAAAGAAGGCCGAAATCGAGCAGCAAAAGGCTTTCATCAGTAAACAGGAAGAAAAATACCGCCCCGCCTACGGCCGAAACGAAATCGTATATCCAAGACGCTGTGTGTTTGCCGCTACGACCAACCGCGATGACTGGGCCGTTGACGAAACAGGTAACAGGCGGTTCCTACCTGTAAAGACAATTAAGGTAGATGTCGCCGGGCTTAAACGCGATCGGAATGCTATTTGGGCGGCGGCTTATGCTGAATATGTGAAGGACCCAATGTGGTGGCTTACGGACGACCAAGCGATCTACGCAGCAAAACAAACGCAAAAGCGTTTTGAAGCTGATATTTGGATCGAGCTTATTCACAAATATTTGTCGCAACTTACCGAAATATCGATCCGAGATGCGTTCGAAGGGTGCTTTCCACAAAAAACTCCTGATGATTGGCCCGTTGACCCACAGAAAATTACGAAACAGGACCAACGTCGTATGGGTACTTGCTTGATATCTGCAGGTTGGAAGCGAGACGGGAAGTTCAATAAAGGCGAGCGACGTAATCAGGCACGGTTTGTGAGCTTAAGTGGTGCGCAAGATGACGAATAAGAAACTAGTTTTAACATTAGAAAATTGCGCATCTGCGCATTACTTTCTTTGGTGTCTTTTGAGATACGTTTAACCTATTGATAATAAGATACTATAAAACACCTATTGACGAGATGTGTGCGTGATACGCAAAGCGATAGGCACTGCAAAGTTTTCCAGAAACGGCATGCGCACGTACGCAAAGAAATTATTCGCGCGCTTTCAACCTTGATAATTCAAATTTAAGCGGGACGATCTTATGAGGAATCCATGAAATAACCTTGACCACGACATGACTTAACCTGCCTGTGGCAACACTATTCTAAACAAGGCGGCGCAAAATGCCTGCACCTGCACCAAACACAATATGGGTTTCTCCCATTTTTGGCGGTTCGCTCATCACTTTTGAAAACTATCTAGGACAACGACAGTCGTTGCACCGTCAGCGACGTGCAACAATCCTCGTCACGCGCATATCAAAAAATACGTGGCAATGTCCTTGGTGTTCATCACGGTTACCCATGTGGAAGCGCGTTGATGCTATATATTGTGGCGAAAGTTGTCGTAAGAAGGCGGCGAGAGGAAGGAAACGACACCCTTGGGTGAGTATAAGCTCGTAATATATACCGATGTTAAGCCTAATACGGCCAGTAAAGTCCTACAAAAGCTACCACTTGATGGGGGAATTATTGGGGGAAGTAATCTAACAAATAGGAACTAAGTCAATGATTTTAAACAAATATATTTGCCATAATGGCGGAGGAACAGGGATTCGAACCCTGGGGACGCTTTCACGCCCGTCGGTTTTCAAGACCGGTGCATTCGACCACTCTGCCA
>Ga0115008_10001750_pt1 | contig 17812 bp, 16 predicted proteins | sample FraStrMetagenome_FD_87164 | JGI IMG/M metagenome (GOLD analysis project Ga0115008, IMG submission 87164) | Marine eukaryotic phytoplankton communities from Arctic Ocean - Fram Strait ARC3M Metagenome | ecosystem: Environmental > Aquatic > Marine > Oceanic | place: Fram Strait | collected...
GGGACGTAACACGGGACGTAACACGGGACGTAACACGGGACGAGTACGCTCGTAGATCTATCTCGATGAGAGAGGCTTTGGGCTTTTTGGGTGGTTTTCGAATGGCAGAGAAAAAATGATTTCAGAGCGTGTCACCTACCAATTTAATGTTTTGTCGTTGATAGTATTGTAATATGAGAAATGTAACGGGAGTTCATATGTGTTATCTAAGATAGTGTACTGGAGCAGTAGCATCCCAAATGACAAATGACGCATAACGAACTCACACATGTCAATTATTTGGCTATTACCAGAACCACGCAATACGCAAATCCGACATCAGAAGCTGAAAATCAGATACCGGTATATGAATATAGTAGAGAGTAGAGAGTAGAGAGTAGAGAGAAAGAGTGGATGATATTATGGATTGAGAGAACAGCATATTCAAGTAAATTATCATCATCCAATTACATATCAAGTTGACGTTCAGAAGTTCATTGGTCCGATTCAAAATATTCAAGAAAGGAGGAAAAGAAATCGTTCGTTCACAAAAGAAAAAGATGATGTTTCAAACTAACGTTTGTTCAGTGTTTTTCCAAAAGAAGGTATACATATTGTTGTGCGTTTCGGCGGTGCTTCACGTCTTTCTACCTTCGTGTAATTCATTTCAAATGGTTGGAAAACGGATTGGATCTTCTTTAGTGAGCTCGAGGACGATTGAGCTATTTGCAGCGAGAATATCGCGTGAAGATGGATCCTTTGACCCAGATGCAGCAGAGCCTCTTGAATCTGCGATCGCCGTTGAGGCAAATGAGATGCTCTTAGAATCCGATACCACTAGCATAGATCTTCCAGACGAAATTAGTAACAGCTTTCTTCAATATGCGCTAAGTATCATACTTGGGCGCGCTTTACCCGATGCTAGAGATGGTCTTAAACCTGTACATCGAAGAATACTGTACGCAATGGATGGTTTGAATTTGTCCCCAAACTCTCAACATCGAAAGTGTGCCCGAGTCGTTGGCGAAGTACTAGGAAAATATCATCCCCACGGTGATATAGCAGTTTATGATGCTCTCGTGCGAATGGCTCAAAGCTTTTCTTCGGGTACGCCTCTTATTGATGGCCATGGGAATTTTGGGTCAATTGATAACGACCCGGCAGCTGCTATGCGTTACACGGAATGCAAATTGACTAAGGTCTCCGAGGATGCGCTCCTAGATGAAATAGGATTCGATACAGTAGATTTCGTCCCAAATTTTGATGGTAACGAAAACGAACCAACCGTGCTTCCGGCGAAAGTACCTCTGTTGCTCATAAATGGAGGTGCTGGAATCGCTGTTGGCATGGCAACGAATATTCCACCTCATAATCTTGGAGAAATAATGAATGCGTGCATTGCACTAACGCAGTCTAGGAAAGAAGGAGCTCAGAAAGTAACCGATAAGCAGCTATTAAAATTAGTCCCCGGCCCAGATTTTCCTACCAAAGCTTCGATTATGGGTAGAGAGGGTGCAGAAAAGCTTTTTAAGACTGGCAATGGTGGGATAATTATCAGAGCGAAAACACATGTCGAAGCTGTCAAAGCAAAAAGGAAACCTGGACGAACTGCAATTGTGGTCACAGAACTTCCATATCAAGTAAATAAATCATCCTTACTCGAAAAAATCGCGGATCTCGTAAATAACAAAAAAATTGATGGTATAGCTGACCTAAGAGATGAGAGTGACCGAGACGGTATTCGTATATTGATTGAGCTTAAACGGGATGCAGTTCCAGCGGTTGTAGAGGTACGACATTGCACTTTATCTGAAAATTGACATTACTTCGCATACTTTTTGTAACTTTGTATTATTTATCTATCAACTAGAATAATCTTTTTCAAAAGACGCAATTACAAAATACGTTTTCAGGAAATTTTTTGGCGTTAATGGGATCCGGTACACAGCCAGAACGGTTTACTTTGAGATCCGCCTTAGACTATTTCCTAGATTTTCGTTTTGAAACGATAAGGCGAAGAACAACATTCAAGCTGAATAAAGTCGCAACTCGTGCCCACATTGTAGAAGGACTGTTAATTGCTCTGACAAAAGTTGATCTTGTTATTGACTTAGTGAGGACAGCACCTGACCAAACCTCTGCAAAAGAATTGTTAATGGAAAAGAAGAATAAAGATTCATTTGGTCTAACTTCGGATCAAGCAGATGCCGTACTTAGACTCCAGCTGGGGCAACTAACACGCCTCAATAAAGGAAAGCTGCAAACTGAGCTGGATAACCTCGGTACATCGATTAACGAGTACGAAAATTTGCTAGCAAACGATTCTGCTGTACATGAAGTCATGGTGAATGAATTTACACATATGCGAGAAAAATACGGAGTTCCACGCCGAACAAGTATTGTGTCCGAAGAAGGAAGCCTCGAAGAGATCGATCTTGTCGAGAATTCACGTTCTGTCATCGTTTTAACTAGAAGTGGCTACATCAAGCGCATGCCATTAACATCTTTTGAGAGCCAAAAACGTGGGACTAAGGGGAAGAAAGGAACATCGAATAGTTCTGATGGATCAGAAGTAGCCCACGCCGTCACATGTAATGATCACGATACAATTCTTATTACAACTCAAAAAGGTATTGCTTTTGGAGTTCGGGCCTTTCAAATTCCTACGGGTAGTAGAACGGCAAAGGGGGTTCCAATACCACAAGTACTTCCTGTTTCATCGGATGACGTGATTTCATCTGTTCTTCCTGTTTCAGAGTTTTCTGAAGATGAATATGTTGTACTCGCAACTGAACAAGGATGGATAAAGCGAACACCGCTTGTCGCTTTTGAAAACACTTCTTCGAGGGGCCTTATAATTGCTTCTCTAGAGGAAGGTGACCGCTTGCGATGGTGCGCGAAATGTACAGACGAAGACGACATCATGACAGGTTCTGAGTCCGGTATGGTTACTCGATTTAACGCATCCAAACTAAGGCCCACAGGAAGAACCAGTCGTGGAGTCAAATCGATGAAATTGAGAGAAGGAGATAAGCTAGCGGATATGAGTATTCTTCCGTCAGTGGTAGACTCATCAAAGGAATTTGTTTTAGCAATCACATCACGAGGTTACGGAAAACGTGTGAAAGTCGCAGATTTTAGAGCCCAGGCACGAGGTGGTCTGGGCGTGATTGGCATTAAATTCAAAGAAGCTGTTGCGGAAATGGATAAAGCGCATTGTCTTCGTATTGTGGAAGAGTCAGACGAGGTTCTCCTAATAACCGAGAAGGGGATTATTGTTCGACAAGCTGTGAAAGATATTCCATGCCAAGGAAGGGCAGCTACTGGTGTATTAGTTCAAAATGTGGACGTTGACAATGGGGATACAATAAGTTCAATAAGTATTGTACCTAGATATGATAACGAACAATAACTTTTTTAAGAGTAGATATTATCAAAATAAGTATACATTTGAAAAAAATAAATGACACTGCTGCCGAGACTAGACCTAATGTAAAACACATTTTCTACAAAGCGGCGGGTACAATCCTGACATATGACCCCGTCCCCGTCTCTTTTAGATCCTAACCACTACATGTACGTGGTAGATTTTTTTCAAATTCCAATAAATTATTCAGGGCAAAATATTTCGTTTTGACAGGCTGCCAACTGCCGACCCAATACACCAAAAGAGAAAAGAGAGAGAACATCTGTTTAGGGTCAATTTCGAGAAGTATGCGGTAGAGATAGGCGGAAAGAATCGAAAAAGCTACCAAGAAAGTAATGACATTAGTTAAAAACTGTGTGCAATGGAAAGGATAAGTTTTTTCTAACTGCTGAAGATTCAGATCCTGATCGACGCCAAATAAAGGTACAACCAATCAAATCGAGTTCCTTCCAAACAATTTAGAGCACTTCACTCAACCTGCTTCACTTCACTTTACTAACTACGTCGATTAAAGACAGTAAGAAATGTCATAAAAAAGTTTTAATTACTCCTTACGAACAAGAATATCACTATCACCAGCGTCAATAATAGTCATAACACTAGCCCTGAAGAATTTTCCACATGCAGTTCCAAGCTCATTGTTATCTCCGGAGTAGTGGTGTACTTGGGTCTTGCTAAGCATAGCCATGTATTCCAACTCACTCTTGCGAAGAGGTGGGCAGTTACTCGCGATAAGAACCATCTTCGCCTTGCTCGTGCGCAGCGACTTAAGGGTTGCCTTGTATCCGAGGATCGCTTTACCAGACTTCATCACCAGCTTGATGCGGCTGTTCATGTTATCAGAGTTCTTTCTCTGTTAGGATAGAAAACGCAAAAGAGGATATCACTATGATGAGCTCAATGCAATCAATTAGGCACACACGCACAAACATCATGGGAAAAATTTGGTGTTACAACACCTTCTCGGGCGGGCAGTAAGACATAACATGATATGCATCGCTACGACACGAACGTGCGCATGATTGCATACTACGGCCCCCTCCAGGTTGTAAGACGCACCGACTTCTTGGAAACCATCTTGAATTAAGTGTAAAGTAGCGATACTTCTATTAGTGAACGTGGTAGTAGACCTTCTCAGCAATGTGTTTGTTGCTCCAGTGTGATATTATGATGGTTGTGTGTGTATGTGAGTACTGTACTCGAGAGAGAGGGTAGTAGGTAGTAGCTGTGGCTGTGGCTGTATACGTGGGGAGCAGCAAGAGCAAGAGTCTCGAGTGTGTGGCGTTTGCTCCTTACCGGTTTACTAAAAATACATACCGATACCGGTTTTCAAATTTATCGGTTTCGCGCGACGACTTTCGCGTACAGCAAAAGCGTAAAAGCGTAAGGTGTGTTTGTTTGGCAGGCATGTCGAGGTTGAGAGTCTATTGATATCGATGATTACCCTCCTCTCCTATTGAATGCTTAACTTAAATATGAGGGTGTTGTAGTTTCGATTTCGTTTCGGTCATGGTCTTTTGTTGATGATACGGCTTTTATGTTACGTTCCTGATTGGTTTCAGAGCTAATTTTCGTTTGCACGTTACTTTATTCATAGGATTTTAATAGACTTTAGGTGAGGAAAATGGTTTTCAACCGATTCGTAGAAGTAGGACGCGTGGTATACATCAACTACGGCCCTGATGCCGGCAAGTTGGCCACCATCATTGATGTCGTCGATAGCAATAAGTGCCTTGTTGAAGGGCCTGCCGATATTACTGGAGTTCACCGCACAGTTGTGTCCTTTAGTCGTATTGCGTTGACAGACTTAACTGTTAAGATCCAAAGAGGAGCTCGTGCAAAGACCCTTAAAAAGGCTTGGGAGGAAGCTGATACGTTAAATAAGTGGGAATCGTCATCCTGGGCAAAGAAACTCGCTGCCAAGAAGAAGAGGGCCAATCTTAATGATTTTGATAGGTTCAAGGTTATGGTTGCAAGAAAGAAGAAGTCCAAGATCATTGCTGACAAGATTGCTGCATTGTCGTAATCTTTTGATTAGATATATGAATGACGCAATCTATATAAAGTAAACCAAATCTTTCCAGTAATTGTTGCCTGCTGTCATTTGTAGATCAGCATTTCTTGATAGTTTTACAGGCACTTTGTTTAACGCGGTAAGGTGTGGAGTTGGGGCAGTTGTTTCGTTCTCGACTATCCATGTAAATTCAGAATTGCCTGCCTTCTGGAAGTGAGCGATCATTTTTCTATTGTTCAGTAACAGCTGTTTAATATTAGACTTGTGGATAATCAAATTCGTGGACAGAATCTGACTACTTGTCGGAGGGACTTAGTTGCAATCTCTCAACAGTAATTAAATCTCCTACAAAATTTCCGCGAAATAATTATTAGCGTTAATCGATATCGTCCTTCTCTGTGAGGACAACATACATGGTAGACGTTTGGCCTTCCTTGTGGGATCTGGAAACCATGATACCAAAAAATAAACCTACTCAAATAATAGCTCAAAATATCGCGAGCGTTCTACCGTCAGTTTTGCGAATAAGACGAAGATGAAGTAAACTAGGTTATAGTAGTAGGGTAATGTCTAGTTCCGCTTCTTTTTGCTTGATTTAGACGGTGACTTCTGTCGTTGTTCATCCTGTGATGATGCGCCTGAAATATCACCCCATAAAGAAGACATCAACTTCGTAGGATCCTTCTGCAATTCCATTTGCTTTCGCATTTGCTCCCTTTGTTCATCGTCCATGCCCTCCATCATCTTTGGCATCAACAGCATTAGACCGCCGCTCACGAGCATCATCAGCATCATCGGATTCTTAAATAAGCCAAAGATACTGAATTTTGGTCTCGGCTCGAAGTAATCGTATTTCGCATGTGCAAACATTTGAATACTGCTGCTACAGTCTAAAGCAATTTTTGGTGCACCAGGATAGTAATATTCAATGCACTTCAAAGCCTCGTCCGTGTCATGCTCCTCAGGAACTTGAATTTTCACTTGAGAAAACATATAAGTCGTACTTTGAACATCAAGTAAATGCACACCTGGCTGTACATCGTAGAAGGTAAATGATCCATCGGTAGAAGTTGAATATGTACCCAGACGAGTATTATCTCCTGTGAGAGTTATTCTCGTCGAGTTCAGCAGATTTTCATCGGGTAGCTTTATTGTACCGTGAATGTTGACTGCAACGCTTATGCTGCAGAGGCATGCGATATTGAGTAGTAATTTGAGAGCAGAAGTCATTGGGTTGAATGTATATATTGCTAGGAATATGATGAGAGTTGCAACTTTACTTCTTCAGATAAAGTTATGTTGCTGTACGCGTTATGCTTGTACCCGGATTCGAAAATCGAAAATCGAATATGCAATATGCAATGCGTTTTCACTTTTCACAGTTTCCCGTGGTTTCCCGGTACATTTGTGAAGTGAGACGAGAGAAATAGGTAAATGTACGAGAACGAAGTACGAGGGTGTATCCGTGACCATGACCAGTCATGACAAAAATAGCATCTTGGAATGTGTAACCAACTAATGGAACAGAAGGACATGTGCCGACATTCAAAATGCACGTACATGTACACAGTGCGCAGTAGAACTCGTATATTGATTACATGTATTGATGAGTGTGGATTGTGGATGTTCAAATCCATCGGTAGCTCTCTACTGGAGATATGAAGAAAGAGAAGATGATCTTAACGCAACCACTGACAACCACACATTACATCTTCTCTATATTTATAATCCATAACTCTAACAAAAGCAAAGCTCTCCACCCCCACCTCTCTCCCCCCTCCTTCCCTCATGTTTCAATAGCCTAGCCTGTTGCAATAGACCGTATTGAACTGGAATTGTAAGAATGGGAAAAGCAGGCAAAAAGTCAGCTCACAAGTCAAGGTTGATATCATCCTCCGCTGCCGCCGTGAAAAAGGCCAAAACATCTTCCGCCAAAAAGATAAAGGAAGGTACGTCATCCCTCGAAGGACTCTCGCGAGGACAACGCAAACGTCTAGCAAAGCGGCAACAATACCTTCAAAGAGAAAATCTAATAAAGTCATCATTGAATCTACAAAAACAGCAACCAAAGATCCGGCCACTTGATGTTGACACACTTCAAGGAGCTATTAAAGACATAGTTGCTTCTAGCTCGGGAGATGATGCGGTGAAGGCGGCGGCATTAAAGCAACGTCAATTTGTTAAAAGCAATAAAAAGAAGCAGTATATTATGAATGCTGAGATTTCACATGTGGGTCTTGTGATGCAACATCCTCAATTTCAAGCCGATCCATTTTCGGCAATGCAAATGCATCTGAAGAATACTTTGAAGTAGAAAATATAATGTAACTTTAGTGTGGTTAAGTAGAATGAACGATTTGAGAAGAACACATTCAAGTTGTCCTTGATTGACCAAAAGATTCAAGGGTGAAATGTTAGACATCAATCAATCGAGTAATATCTTATGCACCATACTAGGCCTTGTTTTCTCTTTTATAGAAAGTGAGGTTCCATTTGAAGTGTGCAATATAATTCCATTCAATGTTTCCAATTTTCGGCACAGACAATGTGTTGATTGTTAGAAGCGTTGGATTACGGGAGTGTCTTTCCATAGGGAGGGTGCTGCACTTAATATGTGTGCGCGTACCCTGGGAGTACTCGGCTCTACATTTTTGTTTGTTTTTCGCGTTGTCGCATGTGACGTTTGTTCACATACATGTAGAATTTCTTTTTTGATTGAACTCCAGTGCGTATGCTTTATTCGGTGTCGTCGTTCCGATGACATGCATTGACCTAATTTTGATGCAAGGGTCAAAGATATATTTCAGAACCTTTTGTGGTGTTACGAACTACCGGTAGTTCACACACATAAGAAATGACGAAAGATAGATTGATGGACTCAGTTAGTGTAGGCAACGGAATTTCTTCTAGTGAAGTTGTAGGCCAAGCCAAACCCATAACGAAAATGTTGCTTCTGATTGTGTATGTTCGGTTTGAGGCGATATCTATCAATTATCAATGGTCAATGAACAGTCTTCGCAGGTCGCAAAGTTGATCGTGACAATAGGAGAAAATTGATCCGAAAGAGATACTCCGAATTGGATAGATACCTTCCTATGTTTCATGAGTGCCAATGGAATCGTTTTACACTGCTATTTCTATCTATATATTAATGAATTTTACGGGTTGAATCACTACTTCGATGCCGGCACGAGTACTTATGTTTTCTTGATAGAATTTTTTTTTGTGATGCGACAATATGTGTGTGTGTGTGTGAGAGAGAATTTTCCTATTTTTGAATGAACATGTCATCGTACAACGTACACAACACAAAATTGAAGTACAAGAGTAGAAGTTAATAAAAAATAAAAGCATACAGTTTTAAAAAAAAAATTGAAGTACACATGTTGTAGTGCATCATCAACACAGAGAAGATTAGTGACGATGTCAATGCTACGTATTGTATTCCAATTACTTCTAATTTTGCTACTACGATGGTCGTCATCTGCTAAGGTATATATACCCTCCACCTCTACTGTTCGTCTTACAGCTGCGGCGTTCCATGCCATCGTTACAAATACTGATACGGACGACAACAACAACAACCACCATCATCATCATTCTTTTGTCCCTCCTCATCCAGATAAAGACGATGATGATGATGATGATGATGATGAAAGAAACGATCATCCGGAAGAGGTTGATGTGAGTGATCCAGTTAATGAAGAGAAAGGCAAGAATGATATGGATGCAGTAGCTGTCGAACACGATATCTTCTCTGATGGAAACGGCGAAAGGATAACAACGAAAGTGCCGAAGATTGAGAAACTAAGTCTTAAGGAAAAGATACAGGTCATTGCGTTGGAATATGAACAAAGTCATGATGAAAACACTGATATTAATTCTCATAATCCACTCAAATTGTTAAGAACGTTAGCGCCGAAAATTCCTGCCATCAAACGTGCACCCGATTTTACGTTGCGCATTACTGGGGCTTCCGTTGAAGATGCACGTGCAGCGGCCTATGCTATTTATCTGGTGGCACAGAATGCCTTTGCATTTAGATCTAGTGAAAATGATGATGGTAATGGCTATGACTTTCACAATAAGATTCTTCATGATAGGCGCTTTGAACAACTAGTGGAGTGTGCTATGTGTGGAGTTGATATGGAGCTTGCAATGAGGCTTGTAAGTGAAGAAGAAAAAGAAAAAGTTGGCTCTGATCAAAGAGAAACGTCAAATGTGACGAAAGAATATGATACTGGCTCTGATTGTGTTGGAGCTGAGGACAACTTATGTGCGGATCAAGAAAAGGGGGTTAACTCATCGAAAAGTAGTCAAGACTCGTCACCTGGTCCTGTTAAAGATGGTCTTAGTATTCTTGACGCGTCTCTCTTAGCGTGGAGCCTAGCACTGCTTGGAGTTGACGAATTGGATAGTCTAGCCAATGAGGAATGCACGTCAATACTTTCAGCTCTTGCAAATAGGTGTAAACGTATTCTGATACAGAACAAAATGGCTCTTTTTTCAAGCAATGATAGCAGTGGTGTATACGGTAGTAGTGGTAATTCCGTCACAGTAGAAAGTCTCGCGAAAGATGCTGCTTGGGCATCGTGGGCGTTTGCATGTGTAAGTGGATGTACTGGTGTTAAGAGCAACGCCCTCTTCCATGTTTGCTGCGAAGTTCTCTGCTCTCCTTTGATGGAGACGAATGAACAGATGGAAGATCTCGTTGATCGGCTTACAACTGAAGTATGTGAAAGCCCCAATCTGACTAACGAGGAACCAGGACGGTCACCGATTGAAGATGTGGATGATCAAAAGAGTTCGGATACCTTTCATCGCGACGCATTATCATATCATACTGATCAAACTGTTGCTCACTTATTGTCGCACAAAAATATCGCTGACCTCATTTGGTCATGTGCACTTCACGGAAGCGACGATGATAGTGTCAAAAACCTATTGAGCATACTACGGCCGATTGTCATTACCGAGCTGAGTTCGATTGATAAGCAACTGAAAGATGAACGTACTTTTGTGGTTGATCAGAATGATCCATTATCACTCTCGGAAAGTGGTTGTGAAAAAAATGCCGTTGACTACAACAGTAAAGATGCTTTATCAGAGATTGAACCAATTGATGATGATTTTAAGAAGGATTACTGTGCCGAGCAAAGTGACATGCGAGAAGATCAGCCTGATTCGGAAAGCGAGATAACTATCATTACTGAAGAAGAATTGGCTTCAAGTGGCACTTCCATCGAAGTAATTGATGCTGAGGAAATTTTTGCGGCAGAAGCTTCTGAAATGATAGATGAAAGTACAGAGGAATGCTCCGAGAGTAAAGAAGATATTTCTCCGAAAAGAAATTCTGATAATGTCGTAGCGCCTTCCATTGAAACAAATATATATAAATCGTACGATTTACCTTTCTCTCCAAGAGATATAAGTTCAATGCTTTGGGCACTAACCGAAACTAATTTCGAGCCTGGTGAAGTAATAAACATCTCATCATCAATAATGATTAATATGGGTGACAAACTTCTATCAAAGTTGGAAGGCCGGGATCTTGCCAATATAGTCTGGTCGGTTGCGCGCTATGTTGAAAATTCAAGAATATACGACCGTGACGAGATCTCATCTCTTTTAAATCATGTTGGAGAATGGTCGCTGTTTCGAATAGGGTCGAAATTGTCCAATGTGAGAAGGAGCTCGTTGGATAAATCTTTGGAGCCAATAAGTCCGAGCGATCTCAGCCGGATACTATGGGCATTTTCAATTTGCGAATCAAAGGATCTTCTTAATCATGAAGAGGGTCATTACTCAATATCGAGTCGCCTATCTCTTGAAGGCATACATCTTGCTTCCTCAAACATAAATCACTTTACTGCGGACGACTTGGTGAGAATATCTATCAAATTTTCTCTTGTGTTATTACTTCTCATTCGTTACCTTCTCAAACAGGCGAAAATTTTATGGGCCTATGTTGCGAGTGGGGCGTGTCAAGAGCTCCACCAATCCAATATGGCATTTGGCGTTGGACGTATCATAACGGCAATCGAGGCCTCTCTACAACGTTGGGAGCGTGGTTTGTATTCTCATGTAAAGTCACTTCCGAGTCCTCTCCGCTCAAATACTATTTTTGGTGAATCAATTACGTCGTCAGATATTGTTGAAAAGATGGGGATGCATGATTCGACATTGTCGTTGCCACCAATCGAAGATTTAAGAATTGATCCATCTACGTTATGCAAGTGCGCGTGGGCAGCTACACAATTATCCATAGAAAATCCCCTGCTCAAGAACTTGCAATCAGAAATTGTCCGGATTACCGCGAAAATATTTTCACAAAAGGAGGGGCGACTTTTTCAATTCGCGAAACCAGATGATGTTAGTCGTTTGTGCTGGTCGTATGTCAAACTCCGGTGTAATGGAATAAAAAAAGTAACATCATCTTCGATGATTCGAAGAGTCGTTCAACTTATCAATGATGGTCATCTGGATCTTGAAGAAATGGCTCCAAAAGATATGATTCCTCTATTGTGGTCACTTGGTGAAGCTGGTGCAAAGATGGATAAACAATCGAATAAGCTCATTCTTTCATGTAAGGTGCCTCATGAGAAATTATCGAATCTCAGTCCTACCCATTCCTTGATGTTGGTGAGGTTGAATTTAGGTAAAAATTTCAATAGATCTATCTCATAATTATGTATGAATTTAAAAGCTTCAAGCGATAGTTACGTTGCAAGCATGTAACGACTTTCCTTTGATTGAGAAGGTGGTTGTATCTATGGAAGAGTCTTTAGAAAATTTTACTTCTGATGAAAAGGCCGATGCTATCATTGTTTTTGCTAGGCTTGTATCATCCTTGAGGTCTGAGGGGAATGCTGAAATTACAGACAATAGTCGAGATAAAGTTCTTGTTGGTGAAGTTAAAAGTAAGGTGAGTGCGAATTCCTTTCAAGAAAAAAAATGCCAGTGCGTATATTAAGTTTGTTATTGAAAAATAATTTAAGACGAAAGATGCAGAAAAACCTGAAGTTTTATCGAGCGAAGATATGGGTGTTAATTATCCAGATATTGATGTTTGTGAAGGGAAAAACTCTCAAGAAATTGTGAGCTCAATGAATATAAAAGAATTAAGCCAAAAGTGCTATGATATTTTTGACAAACTCTGCTCTGACTTATCGGAAAATATCGCAGAAGTTGGAAATTATAAGATCGGCAACATTTTGTTCTGGCTAATTGCCGAAGCTATTCAATCTGACTCTCTCGTGATGGCTATTGAAAATGAAATAGAATCGCGTATGAAGCAATTAGAATGGGGTTCACCGGGAGACCCAGACGAAACGATGAAATCTTTGGTTAAGAACATGGAAGATAGTTTAGTTGATGCTGCGAACATTGCTTTAGAGTTACGAGATGCGTGCAGCGAAGGTAATAAAAGTGAGAAGATGGAAGATACAACCATAACTCTGATCGAATCTTTATCACAAAAGATGAGTTCAACAGCGGCTATCTCTTGTAAGCTGTCAGCCCAAGTAAAGAAAGTACAATGCTGCACCAACCAAGATACAGAGAAGATGCTGCATACGATAGAGGATAACGCATTATTTCAACTAGGAAAGGCTAAAGATCTCGCTGAATCATATAGAAGAATAGAATTTAATGACGATCATTCTTCACAACGAAAGAGCAGATTAATCTCTGAGTCTTCGTTCGTGAAAAAGATCAAAACGTTTTCGAGGATATTTCAGTAAAACATAATGAATAATTGAATGCAAGATTTCCTGAGCAGCATTAATGTATGGTATCGCCTTCTATGTTCAATAATGCCCATCATTGCAACAGAATTGCAGCTTGACGTTGAGGATGTCTCAATGGTGCGCTGATTATCACCATAATCGAAATAACTGTTTTGTGTGTGAGTGTAGGTCTTTAACGATTGATTCACACACTCTTGAGAGATAATTCTAGTTTATTTATTATATTCAAGACTACATGTACGAATTGTTCGTCTTTCATTTTCCTTATTTTTCCAGGTTATTACGTAATCGCGATAGTTAAACAAGAACAAAATATGAAATTCGTAGAGACAAGTGAACTTTATCACCAAAACCTTCTCTTCAGAATGAGTGAATATACCAAATATGAAGTTGTAGAGGGAAGATGGCTTCATTACCATAATTTCTCTTCGCTATGACTAAATTTACAAAACCTTTTTATCCTCTCCATCATCCGTGAACACACTATCGTCTTCGTCGCCTCGTTGAGCAAGAAGAAGTTGACGCTTCATTTCATCATCCAGATACTTATTCACCGATACCTCCTCACTTAATCCTTTCCTTCTTCGAGTTTTCACTAAAAGTTCTCTCGCTAAACTTTGTGGGGGCGATGGTTCTAAAGGATGTAGGACGATGTTTGTATCCATTGCTTCTCCAGGCACTTCGTTCCAGTACTCAAATGAACTATACACCATTGCTTGTCCTTGAGTATAAGTGCGTATGTCTGACTCAAATCCGAACGAGTCCAGTACAGGGATATATGCAGTAACAATAGAATACGTTGATGCTCCAATTGGTGTGTCAGAAGTCATCATTCCTCGTCGTTTCGATAAGACTGGAACCAGAGAATCTACAATACTTGTTGGCGTAGTGATATGAAGCTTATTCACAGGTTCGAGAAGAACTGGGTTTGCAAGAAGAATACCAGCGTGCACTGTTCGCCGTACTGTCGGGATGATTTGACCACTCGATCGATGAACAGCCGATGGGGCAAGAATCGCATCAAGTAACTTCACCTTACATCCATGCAGAGGTTCTTCGCAAAGCGGTCCCTAAATTAAAGACGAGTTGTGAAAATATATGTACACTTAAAGAATTAAAACTTGTCGACATTACCTCTTTAGCAGCCCATCGAAAACCTTGTACAATACCAGACTTGGCTGCCGCCAGGTTTGCTTTGTAGTCGTTCTCTGCAATAACAACGAATATTAGTTTAAATTTTTATGACAAACCCCTGTACACGCACGAGACTCACCATTAAAATCAGGTATTGTATCGTCAAGGAGTAGTGACGCACGTTCATATTCAAATGCCCAAATACTTCTACTTGACAATAAATCCCATCCGTATTCTTTCATAAAGTGATTTGATACTGCGTCAGGGCTTGTAGGAAGGTTATTCTCTAGAAGTGCCTCTGAAATGTTTGTTTCCAACGGTGAAACTGTTATTGTTAGCTTGTTGCGATGATTCGGAGTCTTCATAAATGATTTAAAGATACCGTTAGCAAAATAAAGATATACCTATAAAAAGCAATGCCATACCTCCCCAACAACGCCCATGATTGAGGTACTACTGACGCTTTCCCGTAACGCGACTGTCGGCTCCGCAACTTTAATTTCCACATCGCTGTACGATCGAAGGCATTCCATTACTGTCTCCAAATACAGCTCACCGGTTCCAAAAAGACAGTGTTCCCCGGTATCCTGGACAAGTAGGTGGCAAGCTGGATAGCTCTTAAGAACAGATCTCAGTCCCTATGAAATTAATCACACGACGGAAGATCAGATACAGCTATGGAAAAAGTAATACTTGTCACGTAAATCCTTACCTGGACCATTTTCGGCAGTTCTGCTGGGCGCAACGGTTCAATTGATAGTTTGACTACGGATTCATCGAAACGAAGAGGCTTGAAACAGATGTCTTCCTCTTCATCATCGTCATCCTCGTCTATTTTATTCTTTTTGGTACTACCAACAGCTGTAGCAGAGTGCGAAATATTTGCATCAATACCATGTAAAATGACAATATTTCCACCATTGACTTCCTTCTGGCTTCTGAATGCGAGCTTCACAGTATCATTCTCTAAATCGACTGAAAATGTAGGGATATGGATCGAACTAATTTCATGAAACGTTACATCCTCTAAGTCGGCGGGATATGCATTGCCGAGAACTTTTACACGGTCGCCTGTAGAAAAATTTTAATGGAGATAAGGCACTAACACTTTTCTTCGCATTATTTCTAATGAACTCACCCACTTTTAATTCGCCAGAATACACTCTGCATAAGGCCCCAAATTTGCCTTGAATATCTAATAATTTTGTTACGTGGACTACGCATTTTTTGTGTGTTGGGTTTAAGGGACGCACGTTACTTTCTGTACAAACAGGCTAATTCGGGTGAACACTGTAAGTATTAATTTGTAAAACATGCAGATATTTGAATGTCAAAGAAGTTCTTACACTGTTAGAGATCATTTTCGATTTCCTCTTCCAACCAAATGCCGGACTAGGAAGCTTTTGTAAAGTGTCAACAATTGCTAACGATCCAAAATAACTGCTCAAGACGGATCTGAGGATCGTTTTTGCACTCGATTTCAGTGTTTGCTTTGGTAGTAGAATTGGGACAGGTAGATTTCTGAGTGTCTTATCCAGAACCTTTTGTTCCTTTGAAAACAAAACTGATTAGATTTTTTTGCATTATGAAATCTTCACCAAACAAAGAGTTCACACTTACCTCCCCTAAACAAACAGAATACAACTTATACAGAGGAGACAAAATAAATTCCACGAAACTTCGTTGTTTTGTTCCTTGCTTAACTTCTTTAGACGTTTTGTAGAACGTTCTTTCTTGCTGGCAAAAGTAACTGTCACCCCACAATCTTTACCAAGAATAACGTATTGTTTAGTATACTGTATACGATTTTCTTACACAACGCATACTTACCTCAACTTAAATTTTTGTGCATCCATATCATTCGGTTGTACTTGCGTTCCTTCAAAATAAATTTTGGTAAACGAGTCAAGGGTAAACATATACCCATGCAATGCACTTGAAAAAATGACATTGCGCACCGGATGAAAATAGTCTACAACAAGAGAAAAATATCAATATAAACAAGAATATTTGGTTTGTTAGGATATTCAGAGTATAAACAAACATACCTTGAATTCCAGAATAATCTTCTACAAGTGCATTCACTTCTTCAATCACCCTCTTTAACTTCCAATAAGCATCTGCTGGGGGAAGCTTAACTTCTAACAGCAATCGATCCATTTTGTTCAGGCAAAGAATCATTTCTTGCTTAGCTGCAATGAGCTTCGGCAGGATGCGTTCCAAACTTACACCATTGCTCGGTTCTAGCGGATCAATAACGACCATACACCCATCAGTCAATGCGGTGGCACACGTAACTTCTTCATCAACAAATTGTACATGCCCTGGCGTATCCAGAAAATTCATCAAGTAACTTTTTCCACGAGAATCAGGTAACATCATACACATGGGACACGTCTTGATGCTCATCTGTCTTTCCTTTTCTATCTCTAATGAATCCATCAATCTAGGCCCTCCTCCGTGACATGCTTCGAGAGACGCTTGCTCACCCCAGCATCCCTTCATAATTGCACTATTTTTCTTCTCCTTATTATCACTATGATAATATCTAACACTATCCTCAATAAGCAGATCCATTAAACTTGTTTTACCACTATGAAACTCTCCAACCACCCCAATAAATCTCTTTAATCGAGGATTACGAAGGAGCGTCCCAAAAAAATCTGTTTCTGCACCATCTTCTTCTTTCATGGTCATATCCTCCAGCAACACCTCTGGCCGGACACTCGGTCGTGGTACAATGGGCGTCTCAATCGTCTCAGCATCCTCCGTTAACGTAACAGTCTTCACTGATTCATTATATACCTGCCCATAATGTTCCTTATCTTCGTGTAGAACAATAGCAGAGGCTGATGCGTTCGTGTACCTATCACTATTACCACCTGCTGCATTATCATCGTCCAAAGACATACCGTCATCGTCCTCATTGCCGTTATCTCCAGCCCCCGCCGCTGCTTCTGATCCTGATTGGGAGGAAGAGGACGACTCGTCATCATCACTGCTGTCATCATCGAGCTCTGGTCCAATGTAATTGCCAAATTCGTCGTACAAATCGTCTGCCATGGTGTTTTTATAACGAGTGACTAGATTGTATAAGAATAACCCTTGGTGTATATAATATGTAACTATATAGATAGATAGATGGATAGGATGGATAGATGGATTGATGGATAGATGGATGGATTGGTAGATAGATATACTGGTAGCTCTAGCGTCTAGCGTGTATATCCAATATATCAAAGAGTGTATCGGTATTTATATTTATGATATCTATGACAAAAACCAATAAAAAACAATTTATATTTTGTTTGGGGTTTGGGGTTTGGGGTTTGGGTTTGGGTTTCGGGTGTGGTGCGGAAAAGTGCACTACGAAAGATTTTGTTTGCAGACGTTAATGAAGGAGAGTGCAACGCTCCCATTCTCAATTCCTATTTAATTTCTCTCTCGTCTCTATCATCGCTCATCGCATCGCATCATCGCCCAAGCAAGCACAGGACACACAGGACAGGA
>Ga0115008_10001751_pt1 | contig 17811 bp, 14 predicted proteins | sample FraStrMetagenome_FD_87164 | JGI IMG/M metagenome (GOLD analysis project Ga0115008, IMG submission 87164) | Marine eukaryotic phytoplankton communities from Arctic Ocean - Fram Strait ARC3M Metagenome | ecosystem: Environmental > Aquatic > Marine > Oceanic | place: Fram Strait | collected...
GCAGAAAAAGCGAAAGCAGATGCAGCGGCTAAAGCAAGAGCTGAAAAAGCAGCGAGAGAGAGAGCAGCTAAAGAAAAAGCCGCTCGTGAAGCGAAAGCGAAGACAGACGCTGCAGCAAAAGCGAAGGCAGATGCAGCGGCTAAAGCAAGAGCCGAGCAAGCTGTCCGCGAGAAAGCAATCAAAGAAAAAGCAGCTCGTGAATCGAAAGAGAAGGCAGAAGCAGCAGCAAAAGCGAAAGCAAATGCAGCGGCTAAAACCAAGGCTGAGCAAGCTGCCCGCGAGAAAGCAGCTAAAGAAAAAGCAGCGCGTGAAGTGAAAGAAAAAGAAGAGCAACTTAAAACAAAGAAAGAAGGCGGAAAATAAATTTTTCTCCCCTTTTAGGATCATTAAAAATTCGCATCTCGATGAGGTGCGAATTTTTTTATTTAAACCCCCAATACGTCTATGCTTGAGATTAATTCATAATTCCTTTCAAGATTGAATCGATGTAGTTATATTCGCAGACTTATTTAGAAAAATACACAAATGGCAATAATTGGGAAAATTCGTGATAATGGTTGGTTAGTACTCATATTGATTGGTGCTGCCCTAATTGCTTTCATCATGACAGACTACTCGAAAATGACGGGTGGCGAAGAACCTAAATACGGATTCGGAACTATCTACGGAGAGAAAGTAGATATCGATGCGTTTAATGAAGCTGTTAAATTAGCAGAAGAAAATTCAAAAAGAGCAGCCGCACAACAAGGTCAACAACCACAACCAGTAGACCAAAATGCTGTATGGCGACAATTTATTGAAAAGCTTCTTTTAGAAAAAGAATATGAAGCTTTGGGAATTACTGTAAGTGATGCTGAATTTGATGCATTTCTATACGGAAGAGATGGTTTTACTGTTCTTCCTGATTTAGAGAAGAACTTTATCGATCCAACTACAAAAGTATTTAATCCAAAATTACTTGAAAAAAGAATTCAAGAAATGATGGATTCTGATGATCCAGAAATGGTAAAAGCTTGGGACGAAAGCAAGAAATACTACATCGAAAGAAGAATGCAAGAAAAGTACTATGCTATTCTGAGTCAAGGAATGTACACTACTACCTTGGAAGCTAAAAATGAATATCTCGCTCAAAATGAGGTGAAGAATATTTCTTATGTAATGAAGAGATACAGAGATATTAAGCCAGGGGAGTTCGATCCATCAGAAAAACAATTGAAGGCTTATTTCGAAAAGCATAAGACTGATCGCAAATACCAAGTTAAAGTACCTTCACGTAAGGCTCATTTCTTTGATATTTTAATCAACCCTTCTGACGCAGATTCTACGAAGCATAATGAAGACATTCAAACTCTTCTTTCTGGATTTAGCGCAACAAACAATGACTCTACCTTTGTTATAAATAAGTGCGAAAGAAGATTCTACACGAGCACTCCTTTTAGCACCGCTGTTCCAAAAACACACCCTCAAGCGCAACAGAGTTACCAAACATACCCTGCTTCACTTGATTCATCATTTGTTGATGCGCCAATTGGAAAAGTTGTTGGGCCATATGAAATGGATGGCGTAACTTCTATTGCTAAGGTAATTGGATTCACATACGACACTATCAATGCACGACATATCCTTATTAGCGTAGAGCAAGGTGAAGATCCTGCATCAATCGCTACTAAGCAAGCATTAGCTGACACGATCATGGCGAATATCAACAATGATAACTTTGTTGAGTACGTTAAAAAATATAGTGAAGATCAAGGGTCAAAAGAAAAAGATGGTGATTTAGGAGATTTCTACTTCTCATCGATGGTTCAACCATTTGCTGCATTCGTTGCAGAAAAACCAATTGGAGAAATTGGGTTGGTTCAATCACAATTCGGTTTCCACATTGTTCAGACTACTGGCAGACGAGGACGTCAATACCCTAGGCTTGCTATTGTATCAAAAACACTGAAGCCTAGTAATGATACAAAAGAAGCAAAAGATAGCGAAGCATATAAATTGCTTTACTCATTTGATGAGAAGCTTTCTGGTATAAGTGATCCTTATAAAAAAGTAGAGAAGTTCGATACTCTTGCTGCACGTGAAGGATATCTTTCTAGACCAATGGCACTTACTGATAACGATCCGCGTATCAACAACTTCGTAACTAAATATGCTGAAGACAAAATTCTAGAGCTCGTTTATACAGAGGATGCTGAAATAGGATCATTAATTAGTTCTCCTATTAAAGATAAAACGCGTCACGTGATTGCAATTTACGCAGGAGTTATGGCTGAAGGTGAACCTGTTTATCAAGAAGTGAAAGAAGCAATGCGTCAAGCTTACATCAAAGAACAAACTGTAAAAAGCTTTAAATCTAAAATGAAAGGTAAAAAGCTAGCTGATATTAAAGATGCAACGGTTGTTAAAGCGGACATTAGTTTTGCAAATCCACAAATTTCTTCAGGGTTTGAACCTGCTGTTGTTGGTGCAATTTATGCTGGACTGAAAGATGGTGAGAGAACTCTTCCTATCGAAGGCAATTCAGGAGTGTATGTTGTTAAATTAGAAAAAACAACGAAAGCACCTACGGCTGCAGATTACGAAAAAGAGCGTGCACAGATGCTAGCATCTATGAGAGGTACTCTTCAAAATCAAGCAAATCAAGCGTTGTACAAATTAGCTGACGTAATTGATAATCGTCGTCTATTTAACATTAACGTTAGAAGATAAATCAATTTAATATTGAGTTAAAAGGGTCGCTTTCAAAGTGACCCTTTTTTGTTATCTAGAAAATGCTAGCACACACTGTACAGCTTGCCTGGCAATTGTTGAATCAACCCATCCATTTCTAAAATTGTTAAGGAAACATTTAATTCCGAAATAGGCTTTTCGACTCTTCCCGATAGCACGTCGATATGAATTGGCTTTGCACGAATCGCATCTACAATTAATTTCTGTTCATCGGTTAACTTGACAAAAAGCTTTGACTGCGCAGGACTTTTTTTCTTGTCGCCTTCATTCCAATCCATGTATCTCAAAAAATCAGTAGGAGTCTGAATCAAATGGGCCAAATCGTTTTTTATCAACTCGTGACAGCCTGCAGAAGTTTCTTCATAAACAGAGCCCGGAAAGGCAAAAACATCCCGATTATATCCATTGGCGAGGTCAGCCGTGATTAATGACCCCCCGCGACGCTTACTCTCAACCACGATCGTCGCATCACACATGCCAGCAACAATTCTATTTCGCTTTGGGAAATTTTCTCGATCCGGATTCGTACCAGGTATAAACTCTGTTATGAGAGACCCGTGCTCCTCAATTCTTTTTGATAATCCCCTATGACGATAAGGATAAACTCTGTCAAGGCCATGGCCAAGTACAGCAACAGTTGGCACATTGTAGTCCAGACAATAATTGTGCACATACCCATCGATACCAAGTGCCAATCCACTAACGACAACTATATCTCTATCACGAAAGGATTCAATAAGGTCCTGTACTATTGATTTGCCATAATTAGTTGACGCACGGGTTCCAACTACTGAGACCCATTGCTTGTCGTTTAGATCTAGCGCCCCCTTCTGATAGAGCATTAACGGTGCATCTTGGCAATTTCCTAGTCTCCTTGGATAGGTAGAATCTGTGTAAAAAGAAGGCCGGATGTCATTCTTATAAAGATGATTGATTGTCCGGTCAGATTCGGCTAACGCTTCATCTCTTTTCATTCCAAGAAAAAAAGATCTTTTATATCCCGTAATTGCTTGTAGTTCACTGTTATTAAGTTGGAATAGAGGTTCAATTCCTCCTAATAATTCTAGAAGATGTCGCGCTCTAACTGGGCCAACATTATGCAACAAGGTCAAGCCTATTTGGTGGTGTAGGTAGGTGTAGTCCACAAAAAATGTGTATTATTGATCTTGAATGAATTTACGAAATTTTCGTTTATGAAGAACTTACTAGTACTATTATTTTCTTCCCCTTTTTACCTTTTTTCCCAAATAACGGGAACTATCGTTGAAGAAGAAGGAAAGGAGCCTGTTTATGGGGCAAAAATTATCGCATCTACTGGAGAGAAAGTTTTAAGCGACTTGGATGGGAACTTTTCGTTAACTCCTGCGTCGTATCCTACAGCTTTGATTATTTCAGCCCAAACCTTCGAGAATGACACCATTGTCGTGAATGGTCCTAGTGCACTGAATATCGAAATGAAACCACCATTCAAAGACCTCGAAACAATTGTTGTTTCTGTTGGTCGAAGAGATCAAAATATTGAGGATGTTTCTATATCCATGGAAATTATTAAACCTGATCTAATTGATAATAAAGGTGTTGCCGATTTAGAAGAAGCTGTAGATTTAGCCCCTGGTGTTTATGCCATGGACGGCCAAGTTAGTATTCGTGGTGGCAGTGGGTTTGCCTATGGTGCAGGAAGTAGAGTTTTACTCTTGTGGAATGGTATACCTCTCCTCTCAGGTGATGCTGGAGATACAAAATGGAATGCAGTGCCAATTGAGTCTGCATCACAGATAGAAATTATGAAAGGTGCTTCTTCTGTTCTATACGGAAGTGGGGCATTAAACGGAATTATTTCTATAACAGAACGTGAGCCAACACTTAAGGGCGAAACACGTGCAAAAATTCAAACGGGTATCTATGGTACTCCTAGGCGATCGAGTCTTAAATGGTGGTCAAGAGCTCCAATGTCTTACCAAGGAGAAGCATCTTATGGGAAAATGTATAAGAAGTTCGGATATACTGTTTCTATGAATGGGTTTTCTGCTGATCCATATAAAGAAGGTGAAATAGAAAGAAGAGGGCGTTTGAGCGGTACTTTTTATATCCGACCAGAAAAAGCACCTAACTTAAAGGCTGGAATTGGCTATAACCTTCAATACCAAAAAGCAGGCTACTTTATCGTTTGGGAAAGCGACTCTCTTGCGTACACCCCAAATGGAGGAGCCGATACAAGTATTGCTGGATCTTCTCTTACTTATGCTAGCGGATTACGTATGAGCATCGATCCTTATGTAAAGTTCTTTGATAAAAAGAAAAACATGCATACGGTTAAAACTCGTCTTTATAGTATCACGAATACGAATGAAACAGATGCATCAGTAAACTCAAATTCTACCGTAGCATACGGAGATTATCAGTTTCAGCATAAATGGGCAAAGGGTACAGTGTTAACTTCAGGCTTAACTTATTTACGCACCGACGTACACTCAAATCTATTCGGTGATCATTTCTCAAATAATTATGCTGCATACACACAATACGAACAGAGCTTTGGACGCTTAGATTTAACCGGAGGGTTGAGACTAGAGTACTACGATCAAGATGGAAGATCTGGAGATTCTGATTTTTACATTGGTAAAGATTCTTCATTAGTTCTTCCTGTATATCCTGTCGTTCGTCTTGGTGCTCATTATCAAGCGGCTGAATACACCCATATTAGAGCATCTTTTGGACAAGGAATTAGATATCCATCTGTGGCTGAACGTTACACGCAAACAAGTGTTGGGGCTCTTAATGTATTTCCGAATCCCGAACTTCAACCAGAAATTGGATGGGCAGCTGAGCTAGGTATTAAACAGGCAATAAGAATTGGAAAGGATTGGAAAGGACTTATTGATCTTTCTGGTTTTGTCAACCAATACTCGAACATGATGGAGTTTACTTTTGGAACTTATCTTCCGGATAGTGTAACCCTTGTTAGTTTAGACCCAAACGCACCTAATTACTTCGGTAACTATATTGGTTTCCAAGCACAGAACGCAGAGAAAGCTCGTATTACTGGATTTGAAGTTTCTTTCAATAGTCAGGGGAAAATTAAAGATGTGGAACTAACTTCATTAATAGGGTATACATATATGAACCCTATAAGTTTAAATCAAGACTCAGCATACTTAGCAACATTTTCGGATTCAGGTACTACTCAGTTAAAATATCGTTTCAAACACCTTTTTAAAGCCGACATTGAGGCTAACTGGAAATCGTTTAGCATAGGTGTATCTGCTAGATACAATAGCTACATGTCAAACATTGATCGAGTTTTCGAAGAGGAAGTGATTCCAGGAGAAGGGATTTACATTCTTCCAGGTCTAAAAGATTATCGTGAACTTAAAGAGGCCGGTGACAAACTGTTTGGAAATCATTCTGGAAGTTTTGTCATGGATGCTCGTATCGGTTATTCCTTCAGCGATAATTACCGCGTCGGGTTTATTGCAAATAACATTCTGAATGCTGAATACGTAACGCGGCCTGGAGATGTTCAAGCTCCGCGTAATTTTCTTATTCAACTTCAAATGAAATTCTAATTCATGAGAATTGTTGGAATAATTCCAGCGAGGTATGAATCCTCTCGATTTCCTGGTAAGCCACTTATTGACTTAAAAGGGAAGACAATGATTCAACGTGTCTATGAAGGCGCGAAGAATTCAACCCTCCTAGCTGATGTAATTGTTGCAACAGATGATCAGCGAATCTTTAATGAAGTAAAGCGATTTGGAGGGAATGTCATGATGACCTCATTAGACCATAGAACAGGCACTGATAGGTGTGGTGAAATTGCTCAACAAGTCGAGGCCGATGTAATTATCAATATTCAGGGTGACGAACCGCTAATTGACATTCGCCAGATAGATGCGCTTTCGGTGGCATTTAATGATCCAAACGTAGAAATAGCGACATTAGGAATTAAAGATGTTTCGGATGAAGATAAACGTAATCCTAATCGTATAAAAATCGCTCTGGATCATTTGAATAATGCATTGTACTTTTCACGAAGTCCAATTCCGAATGAACATCATTCTGATACCATGGTAGCAAAATCATTTACCTTCTACAGACACATTGGAGTTTACGCATATCGCAAGACAGCACTGAATAAGCTTGTCATGCTAGAACCAACTGAACTTGAAAAAATTGAATCTCTGGAACAACTTCGTTGGATGTATTATGGTCACAAAATCAGAGTAGTAGAAACTACGATCGAAACTCCCAATGTCGATGTCCCAGAAGACGTTGAAAATGTGCTAGCACTTCTATAGCTAAATCACTCACTGTCAGGTGTAACTTATCTCATATTTTCTCGTTAATACAGATAGAATAATTACTTTTGTATTAATGACAACAATTGAGCACCTTATTGGAGATTTATTAGTTCGTCACAATTGTGTGATCGTTCCCTCTTTTGGTGGATTTGTTGCAAAACAAATTTCGGCAAAAATTGATTTCGATAAAGGATCAATGATGCCTCCTCGAAAATCCTTACTCTTTAACAAGCAGCTGATCAATAACGATGGGTTGCTAATTAATGAGCTTTCCCAAGCTGAACAAATTTCTTTTGATGAAGCAGAACAACGAGTTTCAGAAAAAGTGAATAGCTGGAATCATCAATTAAAAAGGGGTAAGAGAATCGAGTTGGACAGAGTCGGAATGCTTTTCCTGGATGCGGAGAACAATCTATGCTTTGAGCAGGATCGTTTTTTCAATTTATTATTAGCGTCATTTGGGCTTGGCCAAGTTCATTTCTTGACCGAAGAAGATGTTAATATTGTGCAAGCTGATGCGCTCTCTCGAGAAATCATTCTAGAAGAGCCAGGCAAAGAAACAACTCCAATAATAGAGCTCGTTCAACCTGTTGAAACTGCAAAACCAGTTACGAAGGTGTCGGAAGTAAAACAACCAAGGACGATTAAACCCGCGGTTGAAACGAATAATACGAGCGCTCCAAAAAAACGACGTTTTTGGCGTTATGCTGCAGCTGCCTGTATTCTACCTATTGCCTTCTACTCTATTTGGATTCCAATGCAAACAGACGTTTTGGAGTCAGGCGTAATATCGATTAAAGACTTTAATCCGTTCTATAGTTCGAGCGAGGGTAATTATACACAATCAACCTTTACTGAGAATATCGACTTTGAAAGAGTAGCAGAAAAATCTATCGACGAGGAAATTGCCGAGATCGAAACTGATGTTGATGTTGTAAAACTTGCTTTTACTGAAGACACGTACATTTTTGTAGATATTTCTGATCAGAATAATGAAGTGAACAGCTCGATTGAAACAGTCGAACAAAATCAAGAGCAGGAGATGATTCCTGAAACTCAAATTGATGTAAATGCTCGACACCTCATCATTGGCTGTTTTAGTAATAAAGAAAATGCTACGAACCTGGTTTCCAAACTGAAATCAGAAGGAATGAACGCAATTATCGTAGATATAAGTGGTGGATTACACCGCGTATCTGCAGGTGCCGCTATCTCAGATGAAAGCTTGCAATCAATTCGGACGAAGGCTGAAGGACTTGGTTATCAAGGCTGGGTACTTAAGTAGAACCCTCACTTACATATGTTTTTCTTTGCTGCCCTCTTATTCGATGAGTATATTTGAGATACCCTAAAATTCAATCAATGAAAAATTTACATCTAGCGCTTACAGTTTTCTCTTTAAGCTCAACAATTGTTTTTGGTCAGTTCCATACTTCAGAACCCCTAACTAACGGAGAAGGTAGTAAGTACGAATTCACAAAAATTGCACACTTAGATGCTACTCCTGTTCAAAGTCAGGGCTACACTGGGACATGTTGGAGTTTCTCTGCGTTGTCGTTCTTTGAATCTGAAATGATTAGAATGGGAACGGAAAACCCACCGTTACTTTCAGAAATGTATGTTGCTCGAAAAGCCTACGAAGGCAAAGCAGAGAAATACATTCGAATGGATGGTAAAATCCAATTTTCTCAAGGAGGAACCTTTCCTGATATTTCATACGTCATGAAAACCTTTGGAATCGTACCGGAAGAAATTTATGATGGATTAAGCTATGGGATGGAAACGCACAATCATAGTGAGCTTTTTGCTGTGCTAGACGGTGCTGTTCAAGGAATGTTAGATCATTCAAAATCAACAAGTCGACCACTTACGAACGCATGGAAAGAAGCTTTCAATGGAATCCTTGATGCTTATTTAGGTGAGGATATAACAGAGTTTGAGTTTGAAGGAAAAAAGTATACTCCTAAATCTTATGCAAAGAAAACAGGTTTGGTCATGGAAGATTATATTTCCTTGACATCATTCTCAAACCATGATTGGTATAAACCATGTATTCTTGCAATACCGGATAACTGGTCTTGGGGAACAAGCCATAACATCAAATTAGACGAACTAATGTCTGCTACTGAGTACGCACTCAAACATGGGTATACGGTAGCATGGGATGCTGACGTTTCAGAAGGTGGATTTAGTTTTGGAAATGGTCTTGCTATAAACCCAGTTGATCTTTCTACACTGGAGGTTTCAGGAAGCGATAGCCCTTACTTTTCAGATGGAGGAGCTGACAAAAAATCAAATGCATTCCTATCTCCTGTTGAAGAAGTTGAAGTAACTCAAGAACTGCGTCAGGAAGGATACGATAATAAAAAGACACAAGATGACCACTTGATGCATATTGTGGGAGTATACAAAGATCAAGAGGGTACGAAGTACTTTCTAGTTAAAAATTCTTGGGGGACAAGCAACTACCCAGAAGGATACCTTTATATATCCGAAAGCTACTTCAAGATGAAAACCATCAGCGTCTATATGCACAAAGACGGTGTGGCAAAGTCTATGTTGAAAAAATTAAACTTGTAATAGACTCGAGCACAAGTAGCACCTCATATTATTCATAACAAATTAAGCCCTATGAAGTTTCTTGCCCTTTCGGGCCTTACACTTTCTTTTAACTTGGTGTTTGCCCAAGGAGATCTTCGACAATCTATCAAAGAATCCTCCATATAGTAGGACAGATGTTGCATCAATTGAATCCCTTGAAGGAAAACTTGATAAAATTGATGCACGAGAACTCTCATCAACTTATGGTATTAATCTTTATGCAAACCTTCTTTATAACGTGAAGGCTCTGGAAAACGATGAAGAAAAATACAATTCTCTCGTAGAAGGTTTTTCGACTAAATTCAAATTATCAAGAAATGCTCAGGTAAGTCTTTGGTTAAGAGGTGGTTAAATGAAGGCCGTGAACTTATAAGAAATGATCATCAAGTGATCACAGAGTTGTCTGAAATTTGGTCTAATTTACAGCCAAATTATGAGAAGGGTACGAGAAGAAAAACTTCAATTGCACTAAGCATTTTCACGCAAGATATAAACGGAAGCGAAGGAGAGTAACCTATTTTATTAGTTCCTTAGCTAGTCTTCTTGCCTCCGCATCCGATGCAACATAGTCATCGTACGTGGGCTTAGCAATGCTAGTAATTGAGTTCATCGTCTCCTCGTTGATTCTTGCAATATCTAAGAAAGATACTTCATCTTTCAAGAAGGCCGCAACTCCAACTTCATTCGCTGCATTAAGGGCGCAAGCTGCGTTACCACCCATCTCCATTGCGGAGTATGCCAAGTTCAAGTTTTTAAACGTCTCTCGGTCTGGTTGTTCGAAAGTCAGCTCTGGATAATCCATAAAATTGAATCGTTCAAAATCTGTCTTGTAACGATCAGGATAAGTCAGTGCATATTGAATTGGTAATTTCATATCCGGCAATCCCATTTGTGCTTTCATAGAACCATCTTCAAATTGAACTAAGGAATGTATGATCGATTGAGGATGCACAATCACATCTATCTGCTCAGGTTTGAGGCTAAACAACCATTTAGCTTCAATAACTTCCAATCCCTTATTCATCATAGTCGCCGAGTCGATCGTGATCTTTGCTCCCATATCCCAATTCGGGTGCTTTAAGGCTTGTTCTTTTTTTACCTTTAAAAGCTGCTCGTGCGTAAAGCCTCGGAATGGCCCACCAGATGCAGTCAAGTAAATCTTCTCAATTGGATTATGGAACTCACCTACAAGGCATTGAAAAATAGCGGCGTGTTCCGAATCTACTGGATAAAGATTAACACCTTTTTCTCGTGCTTCTTGCGTAACAATCTCCCCTGCAACAACTAATGTTTCTTTGTTGGCTAAAGCAATGCTTTTTCCCGCTCTAATGGCTGTTAAAGTTGGTTTCAGTCCGGCATATCCCACGAGCGCAGTCAATACTGTGTCGACTTCCTTTGTCTCTGTTACTTGAGCAACTGAGTCAGCTCCTGCGTAGACATTAATGTCATGTTCCCAAAGGGCATCATTCACCTTTTTGTAAAGACTTTCGTCGGCAATCACAACTATGTTTGGTTTATGCTTTATGGCTTGCGATATAAGTAAATCCGCATTTCTATTTGCAGTGATGACTTGTAGGTCAAATTTATCTGGATAAGCACCTATAACTTCAAGTGCTTGTGTTCCAATTGACCCCGTAGATCCAAGTATTGCAATACCCTTTTTTCCTTCCATAAAACAAAAATAATCTTTCCTGTGGCTTGTAACTGTTTTTGAGATTAATCTTATGTCTAAAAACAAACTCGAACTTATGAAATTCCTTCTTCCACTATTAATTCTGCCATTCACGAGTATTTCTCAATCCTATAATGATGACCAAGCGAGATTACTTCTCAATAAGGTTCAATTCTTTCAGACAGACATTGCACCATCCTATGTAGATCTGGATCTTCACCGATGCGATAGTTTAGGAATTAAAACTGTTACGATCAACCAAGGAAAAAACAAAGAAAAAACACGTAAAAGATTGAAGAAGCTCGAGGGCGATAAACTTATAGAGACGATTACAGAAGCAAATAACTATCAGTACAGTTACGTAGACGATTCATTACTGGGAACCATCCTGGTTACTGGAAAAAATCCTGCATTGACCCGCTATCAATACGATGACGGGCGGGTGGTACAAAAAGAATACTACAAAGATGAGAAGCTGAAATCCAGAATTGTAGCACAATATAACCCAGAAGAACTCATCTCGTTTAGTCTCTTGCAAACTGGACCAAAATTGAAACACAGTTATGCCATGTACTATGATTATTCAGACGCTAACCTTCGGTCTCAAAAATTCTTCAAAAACGATCGTCTTCTTAAGAAATGGGATTATACGTGTGAGCCTGAAGGAAAACTAGTGAATGAGAGAAAACTCGCGCTTCTTTGCAAGTATGTTGAAGAGAGTAACGATGGATCCTATATCAATTACATCCGGAAAATTGAAAATGGTAAACCCCTTCTCTATTCGTATTCTTTCACCAATGACTCCATAAATTATGCTTCTATCTGCACGCGAGAAGATGGATTAATTGTTTGGAAGAGTGAGCATAATCTTCTTGAAAGAACCATCGTTAACTATGAAAAAAATGGAAACATTAAGTCAACCATTAAGCTGAAGTACAACAAAAACAATCAAATCGTGGAGCAAATTGCAATTTATGGTAAGAAGCAAAAGCACCAAAGTAAACTAATCAACTCGTATAATGAGGACGGCACGCTGGCAACAAGCCACTCTTATTATAAAGAAAAAATGAGCTACTATCGCTCATACAGTTACGCGAAGGAATAAGTACCTTTGCCCGGATGAAGTATAGAATATTGAACAAAGAAGAATTAGAAATTTTCGACGAAGATTTTAAATACTTTCTAATTGCGAATGGTGTCAGTAATGAGGAGTGGATCGAAATGAATGATTCTGATCAAGATCGCGCAATTCAAATCGTAGAACTTTTCTCAGATACCGTCCTTCAAAAGGTATATGAAAAAGTTCGCTTTATTGAACATCGTTCTGTTTCTTCTTGTATGGTTTTCAAGTTAAATGATGACAATATCGACATGATCTCATTAAACTCTTCGAACGAAAACCTAGATTTATCCTCACCTGAATCGATCCATGAGGCATTAGTCAATCATTCAGACGTTCTCTCAACCTTTCGATCAGAAAAGAAGTATGTTAAAATCCGAGAAGAAGAAATACACGACATGCTTGCACAAGGGTGCGTCAATTCAAGTGAAGCCTTTTGGATTTTATTAGATAAGGTTCTTAGCGATTAATTCTATTGTATCTTTAAGCCGTGAAAGAAGAGTTAATAAAACGCTTTGGGGAAGGTCGAGTACTCGATGTCCCGGTCAAGGATGGAGAAATTCCTCTATTAGTTATTGACCTTGAATTAAAAAGCCCCGTGACGGTCCTCGTTACAAATGGCTTAAGTGACTATCGAATGCCTGTTCATGAAAAGGAAGAAGGCCGAGAGTACAACGAGGTGTATTTCTGTTTGCCTAGCTACTGGGAATGGGAGGATCGAACAAATCCTAGAATGAATTGGGTGTTTGAATGGATTCAGCGGTTGGCAAAATATGTAATCAAGAATGAAACATGGTTCGGTCATGGGCACACTATGCCTTGCGGTACGGAGATGCAATCTCTTTCAGAATCAATGAAACAAAACCATTTCTTTCTGTCCAACCCTATGCATTTAGAAAATGAAATGGAGCCGATAATTTCAAATGGTAAACGCATTTTTTTTCTTGCCATTATTCCGATTTTTGAGGATGAAATGGATTATAAGCAAGGACGTGGGACATTTAAGTTCGTTCAAAAACTATTGAATAAAGGAATTACCGAGCAACTTGATGACTTCAGAATAACCAGCCTGAAGAGTAAATGGCGTTTACGTCGTTAACCACTGAGCTTTGAAAAAGCTATAGATCAATCACCGGTTTTATCTGCGTCAGAAGACCTTGATTTTACAAATGATGTCCTAAAAATTAGGTGTCGAGCTAGATTAGCATTTCTCAAATTCCGTATTCCTCTTCTAGAATCGAGAAAAGTCTCTTCTTAAAACCGTTGTTTTTATTAGGGTTTAGCGTATTTCCTACTAATTCACTATAGTAATGGCACGCTATTTGGATCACCTTACTAAAACCTTTAAATGAATTATTATGAAAAGAATTACTACACTCGGAATCGCAATGGTATCTGTTCTTTTCTTTACAGCTTGTAAGAAAGAGAATTCGATTAACATTGATCAGAATAGAATCTATTCTAACTATGAAGTTGAATACGATCAACACTCGAATCGAACTTCAGTAAAAGCAACATTTAGAGTTGACCACAACTCTGGACAAAAAATCGAATTGACGTACCCGTCACGCGTCGGTTTTGACGGAGAAACAATGTCATACAGGAAACTCATGGGGCAATACGACTTTAATCGTCCTGGAAATGCATTGAGCCGATCAATCATTTATTATGATATTGATGGAAAAGAATTTTCCAACAGTGGTCAGAATATGAGTGGGATTGATATCCCTGTGGGCTTAAATAGCATCAGTACAGGTGGAAACTTCTTTCTTCCGTGGGTTGGTGGACCAATCGCTTCTGGCGAAACAGTTCGAGTAACGATAAGCGGAAGTCAGTCTGGATCTAAAACATTTACAGCAAATCAGGTAGGTGCTAACTATATCATTCTTGATCAGTACAAACTTCAAGATCTTGTTGCAGGAACGGCAACAATTCAAATTGAGCGTGAGTTTTCACAATCATTGTCGCAATCGAACCTTGCAGGTGGAAGAATAAAGTCTACATACAAAGGAAGAAAAGTTACAATAAACATATTACAATAAACCAGTAAGTTACAAAGTTAAGGCCCTCAAAAGCTCTGATCAAATAGGAGTCTAGGAGGGCTTTGCTTTTTAAAAAGTAGACATGGACACAACTTCTGGTCCTATTTTTTCACTAAGGTGATGAGTGATTCGCCCAACTCTGTGCTGATTTTCAAGAAGTACACGCCAGCCTCCAAATGGCCAATGTTTACCGACGTAGCATCAACGGAAATGGTTTGAACGACACGACCGTTCGCATCCATCAATAAAATCGATTCAATAGATCCAAATTGCTCAATATTTTTGATTTCAAAGACATCTCTCACGGGGTTTGGGAATACCACACCTCTATCAATATTTAACTCATTCACTGATGCCACATTTACCAAAGTACAAGCCGATGTCTCTGTGCAGTTATTGATCGTAATTTCAACAGCATAGTTTCCTGTTGTTGTAGGAGTATATGTTGAATTCGTTTCTCCAGGTATTGGAGCGTTTGCATTATCACAATCAACCCATTGGTAAGTTGCTCCTATCTGAACGGTTGTTAAAGTCGTGCCTGAAAGAGATACAGTACTGTCAATCGTTTCAATAGAAAGCGTCAAGTTAACAGTGGAATCACACCCACTTGTTGACTGAAAAACTGTAGTGTTCAACCCAGCATTTGCTTCTGTTAAAATGGTTCCATTGAAATCATACGTGTCTCCTTCACAAATTGTCGCCGCATTATTTTCTACAAAGGTTGGAAGAACAGTAAGTGTCAAATCAACTGTGGAATCACACCCATTCACAGCTTGGAACACCTCAGTATTCAAACCAACATTAGATGCATTCAGCGTTTGTGATCCAAAGCTCAATGTTTCATTATCACATATCGTTGCAGTTGTTGACGAGGAATATGTTGGAAGAATTGTCACATTAAAGGATGTCGTTCCCGAAGAGTATGTATAATCAATAGTATACATGCCGGGCACTGAGGCCTGTAAGTCAATTTCGCCTGTTAGGGTATCCGACAAGACTAATCCTGCAGGTGCGGAGAAAGTACCTCCGGGTTCTCCTGTTTGACTAGCAATTGGGTTTACTTCATTCGCGCAGAAAGGGTTTCCTGGATAGTTAATCGTAGTCGGTACTACTTCTGATAATCCCCCAGCAAATGTTGCCGACACATTATCTCCGCTGGTGCCTCCATTTTGATTTACTGCTAGACCTATACCATAAAACATAATTGTTCCCGACCCAGCTACTGGCGCCGTCCAATCCGTTTGGAAAACACCACTTGCAGAAGGTCCACCCACATGCTCGATGTAAGGTCTTCCTAAAATCGTAACCAATTGCGCACCGCTAGGCGAGCTAAATGATCCACCAGCCCCATTAACACTCGTCAATGCGGTCCCTTGGAAACCATAAGCACTCGCATTTCCACTAACCGAGAAAGTAATTTGGTAAATGTTTCCCGGAACATAACTCGTCACAGACATTCCACTCACTGGATCAAAGACATCCAATGAAACGGAAACATTGAAAGTCCCACCGCTGTGACATTGAGAACATGTAGCGGAAGAAAGTGGACCACCTGTTCGATCTCCCAACCCTCCGGTTCCAGCTCCGCCTGAAAAGGGTGGTGACGGAACGTAAGCCTCCAATTCAGTATGGTTCGTGGAAAATCCTGCTGAAATTAAAAACAAGGAAATTGCACCTAAAAAGGCAACGAATGAATATCGGTAAATCATGTCTATTTCTTTTAATGCGAAACTAAACTATTTTGGTATTCGAAACTAATTTTATTTTTGCTGGCTACTATTCCGAAAGAATTACTTAAACTATCTCCATAGAAAAAATAAAAATTCCAGGAAAGCGATCAGTATAAACGACCAGACTATCCGTTTATTCCCGCCGTTTTCAAGATGTTCTTCTCAACAAGTAACTCAGCAATTTGCACAGCATTCGTTGCCGCACCTTTTCTAAGGTTATCTGAAACAACCCACATGTTTAAAGTGTTCGCTTGGGATTCATCACGACGAATTCGCCCGACAAAAACATCGTCTTTTCCTTCTGCATACATTGGCATTGGGTACGTGTTTGTAGTAGGGTCATCTTTGAGTGTAATTCCTTCCTGATTATGCAACAATTGTCTTACTTCAGTTAGATCGAAGTCATTTTCAAACTCCACATTAACCGATTCTGAATGACCCCCAACAACTGGAACACGAACGGCTGTTGCGGTTACATTAATCGCCTCATCGAGAATTTTTTTTGTTTCTCGAGTTAACTTCATTTCTTCTTTCGTATATCCATTATCAGTGAAGTCGTCGCAATGAGGAAGACAGTTTTTGTCAATCGGATATGGATACGCCATTTCACCTTCCGTACGATTGCGCTCATTCTCTAATTGACTCGTTGCTTTTACGCCTGTTCCTGTGATAGATTGATAGGTAGAAACCACGACCCTTTTAGCTCCGTATTTTTCATGAAGGGGTTTAAGAGCCAATACCAACTGAATAGTACTACAATTAGGATTAGCAATGACCTTATCATGAACTGTCAAAGCTTTACCATTTATTTCTGGAACAACGAGCTTATTGGCAGGATTCATTCTCCAAACAGAAGAATTATCAACTACAATTGTACCCACTTCCGCAAACCGTGGTGCCCATTCCAAAGAAGTATCACCACCAGCGGAGAATAACGCCAAATCTGGCTTCATATCCAACGCCGTATGGAGTCCAACTACGTCATAGTCTATTCCATCAAAGCTTAACTTCTTTCCCACTGAACGCTCAGATGCGACCATAATCAATTCTGAAAATGGAAAATTTCGTTCTTTCAAAACATTCATCATGATGTTTCCAACCATTCCTGTAGCTCCAACAACTGCGACTTTCATAGACTCTTCCTCTAATAATATTTGACTGTGTCCCTGTAAAATTAGTATATTTACCTACACATATAATCAACTATGCGGCACTTTTTATTTCTTGTGTTAATTCTAACACATACGGTCTGTAACTCGCAAATTTCAGACTACTTTACGGATGGTGATTTTACGAATTCACCCACATGGTCTGGAACCGATATTGACTACATGATTAATGGGTCTTTAGAGTTGCAGTTGAATAATACCGTTGCCGCCAGCTCTTATCTAAGCACGCCACATAGTTTAGCTACTCTTGACGACAAAGAGTGGAAATTTTGGACGAAGCAGAGTTTCTCTCCATCGGGGAGCAATTATGCCCGTGTATATTTAACTTCTACGAGCGCTGATTTAACCTCAGATCCAGATGGTTTTTATTTACAACTCGGTGAAGCTGGTTCAAGTGATGCTGTGCGATTATTCAAAGTTGATGCCGGTGTTCATACTGAAATCGC
>Ga0115008_10001752_pt1 | contig 17793 bp, 13 predicted proteins | sample FraStrMetagenome_FD_87164 | JGI IMG/M metagenome (GOLD analysis project Ga0115008, IMG submission 87164) | Marine eukaryotic phytoplankton communities from Arctic Ocean - Fram Strait ARC3M Metagenome | ecosystem: Environmental > Aquatic > Marine > Oceanic | place: Fram Strait | collected...
GAAAAATAAATCTTGACATTTTTCCTTACCTCCCTTATAATATAGATTCATCAAAAGTGAGAATGCTTTATTCTCTTAGAGCCAAGAACCAATGCCAAGTTATAATTTTAAGAGAGAAGCAGATGTTTACTTAGTTCATAACGGAAGTCGTTATAAGCTAGATGTAAAAGATATATCTATGTCTCAAAGCTTTGCAGAAAAGAGTTACGCAGTGAAAACTTTGCATAACCCTGGTGATTACTTTGAAGGAAGCTCAATTACTACAGCTAAGGCCGCTAATTTTGACTTTGAAATCTACGCCATAGAAGAAGCAGATTTTACAATTGTAGAGTCTTTGCTTATAAGTACTTCGTCGTTTGATATATATGTTCAAACACCCACAGATGTTTTTAAGCTTGAAAAATGTGTAATGACAAATGGTAGTTTTGTAATCGAGAGATCACAACCCCTGAGTATTGCAATTCAAGGAGAAGCATCTAAACTAACTAGAGGAGCGACCTTAGCAGGCACTCTTCAGTCTAGATCTGCCACTAAAACTTTTGTTACCAACCCTAAATTGGAAGTGACATTAGGTGGTGCCTCCCTTACAGATATTGTCTCAGTTACGGTCGAGTTACAGAATGATATAGAGTGGTTACCCTATGAAACTGTTAACGCTTCTTTATCTGTAGCTGCTGCTGTAAACACTATGTACCCAGATTTGTATTATATTAAAAAGAAAATACTTGCGGGTTCTATCACTCAGTATCTTGCCGATACAACTACTAGTAATGTACAGACCTGGAATAGCTCCTTGCCTTTGGAGATAAAAGCAGGGAACGGACTCTCAGGGACTCAATTTAGAGGGTTTCAGGTAGGTTCAGCAACTAGTACTTTCACAAATAGAATGGGTACGGGAGATGTATTTGTTCAAAACTATGACTGGAGAATTACTGATAATTCAAGTTCTCTAGCCACAATATTTAAATATGTAACAAACTGAGGAGTTTAGTTAAAAAATGGAACTTAAAAAATTAATGGTCGATACTAAGGCCGTATGGATGGACTTTCCTGGATTAGAAGGATTCTCCGTAGAAGTAGCAAATCTTTCAAGAAAAGAATTAACTCAATTGAGGAAAAAATGCACTACTAACAAATTCGATAGAAAAACTAGACAGGTCGTAGAGAACTTGGACGAAGAAAGATTTATTATAGAATTTGCCAAGCAAAGCGTAAAAAACTGGAAAGGGTTAACTGTAGAACATTTAGAAACTCTTATCTTAGTAGATACAGAAAGTACAGATCCCGGAACAGAAGTGGAATATACTATAGACAACGCCGAAGTACTAGTTAGTAACTCAACTGAATTTGATACTTGGCTCAATGAGGTAGTCTTTGATTTAGAAAACTTTCGTACAAGATCAAAAAAGCCAAACAATAAGCCGGCTGGAAAAACTATTCCAGAATAGTGAAACGGGGATGACCCAAGACAAGTACTTCATGATGATGGAGCAATTAGGCAAAGAGCCTATAGATTCAGAAGTGCCTCCCGCATGGGAAGATTTCCCTGATATAGTGCTTGACGCTATAAGTACTTTTAATTCTCTGGGAGACAGGATATACCCAGATATAGGATATGTAGGTAAAGATTATACGAATCTTGTTTATTACTTAGAGTTGCACGTTATAGAGGATAAAGAGTTCTTTTTAGATATTTTATCCTGGCTAGACGCAAGAGCTATCAAAAAGTCTTCTGAACAATTAAAGAAGCAGCATGATAAGCTAAAGAGAAAAAAATAGTGGCTAATACAGTAAAGTTGACAATCAAAGTAGACGATAATGGGTCTCTTAATGTCGTTGCAAAAGAGGCAAAAGCTGCTGCAGCCGCTACTGACAAACTTGGCAGCTCAACGGATAAGCTCAGTAATAAGAAAAATAGATTTAACAAGTTAGAGAAAGGTACAGCGCAATTAGGCGCTAACTCTACTAAAGGTTTTGCTAAACAGGCTCAAACAATTGGGGGAGGCCTAGTACCTGCTTATGCAGTATTAGCTGCTAATATATTTGCTTTAACTGCCGCTTTCGGATTTTTGAAAAATGCAGCAGATGTAAAGATATTAGAGCAGTCCCAACTAGACTTTGCCAGGAATACAGGCGCAGCTTTAGGCTCCATTACTAATAGATTAAGAGAAGCGTCTGATGGAATGCTTGGATTTCAAGAAGCAGCTTCTGCTTCTGCCATTGGATTAGCTAAGGGATTCTCGCCCAAGCAGTCGGAAGACTTAGCTAAGGGAGCGCGAAAAGCTTCTACTGCATTGGGCAGAGACTTTGCTGATTCTTTTGATAGGTTAGTAAGGGGTGCTTCAAAAGCTGAGCCAGAATTATTAGATGAATTAGGCATTACTCTAAGATTAGAGGATGCGACTCGAAGATATGCAGAGGCAATCAGTTTAAACAGAGACGAGTTAAATGATTTTCAAAGAAGCCAAGCAGTATTAATAGAAACTCAAAGACAGCTTAATAGTTTGTTTGGAGATGTTGAGGCTTCTAGTAATCCTTTTGTTAAATTGTCCAAAACCTTAGAAGACCTAGTAAAGACAGGGGCACAATATGTATTACCTTTATTCGAAGGTATAGCCAATCTTATTAACAGATCCGGAGCTGCTGCTGTTGCCGTTTTCGGATTGCTAGGGCTTAGCATTCTTAAAGCTGCTATACCTATGGAAGGTTTGACAAATAAAATTAGTGAGATGGAAGAGCAGTCTAGCACAAGCTTAGCTAAGGCTAAACAAGATCTTGAAGAGTACAGGGCCGCAGTAAAAGCTGCAGAAGCAGATGTACAGTCCAGAAAGATAACCTCTATAAAGTCAAGCTCTAGCGAGCTGTTAAACGCTTCAAAAGGAGATGGAAGTAAGCTTGTTCAAAAAGTAAACCAAGGAGTAGCTTTATCCCCTGCTCAGAAAGGACAACTAAAGAAAGTACTGGCAGATGCAGAGCATTCTTATAGAAGACATGGTGAAATTACTAAAGGCGTATTTAAGGGTGTAAATATAGAACTTGTTAGAAATTTCAACAAGTCCTTTACCAGTATGGAAGTAAAGTCTCGTACTTTAGGGCGAGCAATAAAAGATACTTTTGTAGTAGGCAGACTACAGGCCACTAGATTTTTTGGTTACTTAAAAACTAAAGGAGTCGGCGCACTAAAGACAGTCACAAAAGGCTTAGGCTTAGTAGGAAAAGCAGTTGGTGCAGCATTTAAGTTAGCAGGATTTATTGGCATTTTAACAATGTTAATAGAGATGTTTAAGACTCTTAAAGAAAACTTCTATGATATAACAATTAGTATAGTTAGTTTTGCGGATAAAATAAAACAAGTAGCAACTCCCGCCATTAACTTCTTAATAGAAGGATTTCTTAGCTTTTCTGATAGCGTCATCGATGTTTTTAGGGGCATACCCCATACTATAGCAGTATCCTTAAATGACGCCGCTAGAAATATTCTTGAAGGTCTGGACCAGATTATAAACTCCGTAGTTGAAAAAGTTAACAAGTTTTTAAAGGCTGTAAATGAAGTTTCTCCAAAGAAGTTTCCTATGATAGAATTCATCAGTAATATGGCAGCAGGCTATAAAGGCTTAGATGAAACTAAGCCTGTACTTAGCAACCTTGCAAAGGAGTTTGACTACCTCTCCACATCTTCTACTACGTTTGCTGATTCGTATAATAGCTCCTCGCTTGGAGCGTTTGCTAAAAATATGCAAGATAATGCGGCGCATACTAACGCTTCAGCGGAAGCTTTAGAGCGGTTTAATGAGGCTTCGGGTATCTTGAAACAGGATTTAAATGAAATTAGAGACGGGTTAAATCTGCAGGAAGCAGGATTAGAACGAGTAGGCAACCAAGCTAAGGCGGTAGGCCAACTCTCTGTATCTAGCAGTTTACAAGCTCTATTAGCTACAAGAAAGTATAAAGAGGGTATCGGTGACTTAGCGGCAGATCAAGAGGAACTACCTTCAGGCACGGATCCCGTGAACGCAGGTGCGCCTCCTAGAATTGTACAAAGAGCACTATTTTCAGAAACTGATAGGGCTGCTGCTATAGATACACTAAAAGAGGCTTTACTTGGATTAGATGATATTTCAGGCAAATACGCTCAAACATTAGAGAGTATAATAGCGAAAGGGCTCTTTACGAAAGAAGATATAGAAACTTTAATAGAACTAGAAACTGCCGGATCTGCTGTAGATACTGGCCTTCGGGCTTTAGATGAAGGTCTAAAAACAATTAAAACTTCTTTAAGAGAGAGTTTGGCAAGTGGAGACATCTTTGTTGCGATCAGAGAACTTAATGGGTTGAAGGCAAATGTCGACGGAGTAGTAGGGGGAATCGAAACACTAGGACTCGGTCTGGACGCTCAGGCAGAAGCATTGAAAAAATATAATAACGCTTTAGAAGGAACAGGTCTGACTACCGATCAGTTCCTAGAACGACTCAAGGACCTACAGAAAGCACAACACGAGAACAAAAAAGAGACTCTATTAGCATCTATAGCGACAGGCTACGAAAAACAAACTTTAACTGGTAAAGCAAAACTTCAAGAAGCTATAAATAACCTAGAGAATAAAAACTTAGAGATCTTGACTCAGGCGGAAGGCCCTGAAAAAGAAAGGTTAAAGAGAGAAAGAGAACTTTTAAAAATCCGTAAAAAGATAGCTGAGGTTACGCTAAGAGTAGCAGCTGCTAATGAGTTAAGTAGGAGATCCGGCTCTTCCCTTGGAGATGCAATAAACGATATAGGCTCGATACCTCCGTATGTAGAAGGCGCACACTTAGCTAACTTTCAAGGTCTATTGGGCGGAGTTACCAACACTTTTGATAACCTATCAGCCCAGTTTAAAAGAATGGGAGAAAATGGCGAGTTAATGGCAGCCCTTACAGGGGGTATTGCAAATGTCACTGGAGCACTAAATGCATTTCTAGACTTAGACTCAGAGTCTACACTAAGTCAAAAAATAATAGGGGGCATGGCTGTAGCAAGTGCTATGCTTAATAGTTATTCAGAAATACAAAAAGCAGCTTCTGATGCAAGAATTCGCCAGATAGACAATGAAATAGCAGCGGAGAAAAAGAGAGACGGCAAGTCAAGAGAATCATTATCCAAGTTGTCCGCATTAGAAAAGAAGAAAGACGCAGAAAAGAGAAAAGCGTTTGAACAAAATAAAAAGATGCAAATGGCTCAAACTGTTATAGCTACAGCTACAGGTGCAATACAGGCCTTTGCTTCCGCTCAAGTTTTAGGCCCGATAGCGGGGCCTATTGTAGGTGCGGCGTTAGCAGGACTGGTTGTAGCTATGGGTGCTAAACAGCTGGCTATAATATCCGCTAGTTCGTATCAAGGTGGTGGTGCAGGAGTTGGGTCCGCAGGAGGGGCTTCTTCTGTAAGTCTCGGCGATAGAAATAGTACTGCCGATCTAGCTAAGTCAAGAGGAGCAAGAGGAGAGCTTGCGTACGCTAGGGGAGAATCAGGTACTGGCGGAATGGGCTCTTTTAAGCCAGCTTTCTCTGGGTATAAGAATAGAGCTGAAGGAGGCAATACAGGCTTCGTAGTAGGAGAGCAGGGGCCAGAGTTATTTGTTCCTGAAATGCCAGGCAGAATAGTTCCTAATGATGATATTGCAGCAGGCGGAGTAAGTAATGTGAGCTTCAATATTAATACAGTAGACGCATCAGGAGTAGAAGACCTACTTGTTGCACAAAGAGGAAACATCATAGGAATGATTAGACAGGCCGCCAATACATATGGGCAGGACTTTGTAGAAGACGTAGACACTTCAACGTTTACACAATCTGCAGGTGGAGTGAGTAGATACTAATGGCACAATTTGCAAATTTTCAAAATGTTTTACCTGATCCAAATAACGCTATTGGAACAGCAGGTCAAGTAGCAGGAGACGCAGGCCCGGGGTTTGCGTCTGTCCAGCTGACTTCTAATCAGCCCATTATTAAAGATTTTACTAACTCAGGAAGACTGTTAGCACGTGCAGTAGCTGCCCATAAGTGGACAATAAATATTAAGTATAATCCAATGATAAGAGCAGATTTTGAAAATATCTATACTTTTATTTTAGGTAAAAGAGGCGGACTGACTCCTTTCTATGTATCGTTGCCCCAGCACAGAGTTCCTCAAGATATCTCTTTTGCTAATTGGACAGATACAGTTAATCTAGATGCTACATCAACTTTGGCTGCAGGCGCTACCAAAGCTCTACTAGGTAAAGGTGGCTATAGCAATACTACTAATAAAACTCCTCTTCCTGGAGACTTATTTACTATAGATGGATCTAACTCAAATCACACCAAAACTTATATGGTAACTCGAGTAGAGAATAGTAGTGATTACCAAAGCGGACAACCGCAGCCTACCTCTAGTCAAGTAAGAATTCATTTTGTACCGGGATTACAGAAGGCAGTAGCTGCTGCGGATGACTTTGTTTTTCATAATCCGTTAATAAAAGTAATAGCAAAAGACGTTCAACAATATTCATTAAATACAGATAACTTGTACCAGTTTTCGTTAAGCCTAGAAGAAGTACAGTAATGGCAATAAGAGATTTAGATAGCGGATTAGTAGATTCTTTACTAGAGAATGAACCGTTTGCGTATGCACACCTTGTTAAGTTTGAAAAGCCTGTGGTTACCACAGGAGGTAAGAGTGCGCGTAAAGCAACAGATTATGCTTATATAAGTGACGGCTCCATAGATATAGTATTTGATGATCTGACAAAAGATGTACAAAATAATAGTAATGGACCTCAAGTATACGTTGCAAATAAGTTAATAAGTGTGGGGGATATGTCAGAGAGTACTCAGGCTAAGACCTCTTCTATTAACTTAAAAGTATCTGCTGCAGCTCTCAACACCTCATTAATTACTACTCTAAATATAACTGCGTCTAGCATTACAGCTACAGAGGATCTAGTAGAAGCAGGTTTTAGAGAGGGAGACTTAGTAGAGTTATTAAGTGGCTCAGGCAACAATGACACTAAAAAGATAAGAATAAACTCTTTCTCTAATAATAATAAAACTGCAAGTGTGACAGGTATGTCAACACTTACAAGTGAAAGCGGAGTTATCTATAGTTTAAATTTTTGTAGTCCAGAAGTTCAGGGTATTCTAAATATTCGTAGCGATAGCTCGTATGCAGGTTATATAAACAGAGATGTTTTTGTATATAAAGCACACTTAGATTCTGAAGGTAATATTATTGGAAAACCTTACCTACTATTTAAGGGTATAATTGCATCCGGAAAGCTAACTGACGATGTTACTTCTAAAGCCAGCGTATCTTGGTCTGTTACTAGTCATTGGTCAGATTTTAGTAGAGTTAGTGGCCGTCTTACTTCCGACGCCCAACACAGAGCTTTAGACGCAAATAACAGACCGGACAGAGACAGCGTTCATAGACCTTCTTATGCCAGTGACTTAGGATTCTTACATAGTGAGCAAGCTGTTAATTTAGTTTCTACTTATCAGGTTAAAGAAAGTAGAATTAGAACTACTATGAAAAGAACCTGGTACGGTGCAAAGAAGTATAGAACTTATGAGTACGAAGTAGATGTAGATAGAGAAGTAGATTTACGCTTTAATCTAGACGCAAAGTACTTGCCTGTGATTTATGGCGTAAATAAAATCGATAGCATACCGGTATTTGTAGATACTTTATCAAGTGACTCAAAACAAGTTTTTGTGGCATATGCAATCTCAGAAGGAGAGATAGGCGGTATTTATGATATCTACATGGATGACACGTCTTCAATATGTATAGATTCTAACGACTTTGATACTCGCGCAGTTCAAACAGCCGAGAATACTATAGATGTGCTTTGTTCGGGACGGATGGATAGAGGAGATACTCTTACCCCTAGAAATCGTTACTCTGGAACATTTAATGCACAATCTCATTCATTTTCTCAAGGTTCCAATACATGGGATTCAGAAGGCAGAGGAGCGTATGCCAGAAGTGAGCCGCTACCTACACCTGTAGCTAGCTTTAACTCAGGGGGCGCAAGTAGCCAAGGGTCGGGTCTAACTCATGAAAAGTCTACTTTTTTCAGTACTCCTCTCTCCGCGAGCCTTACTGTACATACAGGTAAACCTGAGCAAAGAGCCAACTCTGTACTTGTACAAAACGCTAGTAATTTTAAAGTAGGGTCTACGTATTACAGCGGCTCTGCAGACTACTGGGGAGCGAATCATGCCTTACTAGATACTGCGTACGTAGTGGCAAACTATGAAATTGGAGAAGGTGAAACAACTATACCTTCTTTAGACTTTGTAGTAAGGGGTAAGGGCATAAGAGCCTATAACTATGATTACTCCTATGAGCAACATTCGGGATACGAAGATACTGATACTGCTCTTACTTCATTTAATATAGGTGAAGCAGTAACTATTAAAAAGACTAGTGATAATAGTACTATCACTACCACTACTATTGCTGATAAATATAATTTAACTAGGATGGACGGCACCGCTTCTACTAGAGTACGTTTTGCTGGCGATCCTACTGGCTCGACTACAGAAACAAGCTTTTATATGCAGAGCGGAAGTAAAGTTTACCACGTAGCAGCGCATAATCACGTTGAGAACTCAGGAGTAGTTCCTGTGATTCTACAGAAACAAGTAGTAAGTGCCGCCGCAGCTTCTGATAATAACTCGGCCGAAGTCAATATAGGTAGTGGATTTACCCAGTATCAAGCAGCACTAACGGCAGGACGTAAAGTATCAATAACATCTACTGGTAATTTTTTGACAGGCGGAGTTGATTGGATAAATAGTTTTGAATTTACGTACTCAGGTTCGGTTATTTCAGGTCTTGGCGCCACAGGTACGGGATCCTCTACTCTTGTAAATAAATTTGTAACTGTAAGAGACGGTATAGCTTTAGCGTCCAGTGCTTCGAGTACTAATGATATCTATAACGGTTTAACTATAGAGCTAACAAATATACACGCAGATGGTAGCACAACGGTACAAAGACGTACTATTTCCGATTATAATGGTTCAGCAAAAGTTGCTACTGTAGATACTGCATGGGAATATGATAATATTCCTAAAGCGTCAGATACCTATAAGATATTCCCTGCGGATGATATTAGAGTAAGTGTTAACCCTGCTATACAGTTTTTAGATTATATGACTAGTTCTAGGTATGGGGCAGGCTTAGACTTAGAAGCCGACCTAGATATGGACTCTTTCTTGGCTGCAGCTCGTAAGTGTGATACTAGATCGGACGTAACAGTTATATCTAGCACCACCGCAACCATAGCTGTAGGAGATGTGTACAAACATGTTGTATCTTCAAAAACACTATTCCAAGGTACTGTGGAGAGTGTTTCTTCCGTAACAATTAATGGAACTGCAAGAAAACAAATCACTTTTACAGATGTAGTAGGAAAACTTGGTAATAGATGGGCTGATTGGAAGTACTTTTATACAGGGGAACTGTACTATAATCAGGGTACTTTATATCAAGCAACCGCAGATGGTGTTAGTGCAGTCGGAACGAACAGTACCGTAGTATCTTCTTTTAATCTTACTAAGGTATCAGGAAGTGGGTCCAGTACTATTACATTGGCATCAAGTATAGGTAATTTTGATGGTAATCCTTTAGTTTTATCATACGACACTGCCTCCGAGTTATTTAATTCAGGATATGAGTTATATGACTCAGATAGTGTTAAGTACTGGAGATACATGGGATGGGAGTCTCAGAATCAAAGAGAAGTTACTCGTCACCAAACTAATGTAGTACTTGATACAAAAAGACCTGTATTTGCAAACATTAATAGTATGTTGGGGCATTTTAATGGTTTAATCCGGTACTCTAATGGTAAGTACTTCTTAGATGTTGAATCAGCTGCCGGTGCGTCAACTTCTTACACTTCAACAGCAGGAGAGACGTACGCAGTAAATGAGATTAATGCTTTAGACATAATAGGTAGCATAGATGTAGAAGATGCAGGTCAGAAAGGTACTTTCAACCATGTAGACGTTGTTATAAATGATCCTCAAAATAGATTCGAATCAAGATCTGTAGTATTATTTAATTCTAACTATTTGAAAGAAGATAGAATGGTTCCTAAGAAGGGCAAGGTTGACTCCCCTTCTGTAAGTAACTACTACAATGCTAGAGTGAATGCCAAGCAGTATTTAGACCAATCTAGAGCGGGCCTTAAGATTAATTTCACTTTAGGGCCTTGGGCTATTTTATTAGTTGCAGGTGATGTTATAAGAATAACTCATCCTAGATTTGGTTGGACTAATAAGTATTTCAGAATCACTAACTTAAACTTCAAAAATAACTGCTTAGTACAAGTGACTGCGGAAGAGCACGAAGATAACGCTTATATAGTTCAAGCAGATAATCCAGGAGATATTGTAGCAGTAGAAGGAATAGCAGCAAACCTACCTGCGCCCGCAGCTCCTAGTAATCTTTCTGCTACTCAAACTGATCGAGGCGGTATTGCTCTTAGTTGGACTAATATCACTAAATTTAACCCAGCTAGTTATAGTGTTCAGATCTGGAGATCTAACGACAATAACAGAGCGAATGCTAAAGTTGTGGGTGTTTCCAAGGGAGACGTATTTACAGATCCTGTTACAGGTGCAGGTAAGCAAACATTTTATTACTGGGTAAGATACGCAGTTCTAGTAGTTAGTCAAAGAAGCTCAGGAGTAGCTCCTAGAGAAGTATTTTCTACTTATTTTCCTGCAAGTGCAACTGGTGCAGTTGTTGGTATATCAGACGGAGCGCAAGATGCGCCTGTAGTAAATTTAACTAATGATAATGTTTCTATAATTGCTCAAGCAAACGGAGTAGTCTCTTCATTTGCTAACTCAGGCACTACCATCACAGCTTTTATAGGAGATACTCAACTTCCTTATGACGGTACGTCTCCTTATACGGAGCCCTCTTTCAGAGTAACAAGTGTAGTAGCTTCAACAGGTGTAACTATAGATAGTACACCTACCATAGGTAGTAATAGTTACGCTTTAGGTGAAATTACCGGATTTACTCAAGATGTAGGTACAGTCACTTTTACTATAATTGTAACAGATAGTTTGGGTAGAGCTAATACCTACCAGAGAGTTCAAACTATAACAAAGAGTAAGCGTGGTATCCAAGGTCCCCAAGGCGCTCAAGGTGTTCCTGGGCCCGATGGTGCTCCAGGTGATCAAGGTCCGCAAGGTGTTCCAGGTGCTCAAGGACCTGGGGGACCAACAGGCCCAACTGGTGCAACAGGTCCTCAAGGTGTTATCGGAGCTCAAGGTCCAGGAGGAGCTGCAGGTTCGGCGGGCTCAGCAGGTCCTGATGGCTTAAGTGCATTTATATTCTACTCAAGCGCCCCTCGAACAACTCTTAGTAGTAGTCCTTCAATATCAGCTTGGTCTAGCGGAGGTACCTATGCTTTAGGAGCTGTAGTTAGCTTCAACAGTAAAGTTTTTGCAACTTTTTCAGCCCACTCAGGCATAAGTACTAATCCAGAGTCTGATACTTCTAGATGGGTGCAAGTATTTAGTGATGGCGCTTCAACCGTTAGTTCTATGACTAAACTTACTCCTACTTTCTATAATGGCAGTGGAGCTTACTGGAATACTATAGCTAACACCACGGCCACTAGGTTCTTCTCAAATGCTACTCAAGTTTCTGGAGGAGTAACAGGGGTAACTCATACCATAATAGGTACGGCAGCTACATTTAGTGCTTTGGTATCCGGCAGTATGGGAGCACCTTTAATCACAGAAGGGCAAACTGGTCCAACTGGTGCAACAGGTCCTCAAGGTAACCAAGGCCCCGTAGGGCCCACAGGTTCTCAAGGACTTACAGGTGCCGCGGGCCCTCAAGGACCCCAAGGACCCCAAGGTAATACAGGCCCAACAGGAGCTACTGGCCCTTCTGGTAATGCTGGTGGTACAGGGCCAACAGGACCCCAAGGGGCAACAGGGCCTGCTGGAGCTCAGGGACCCGCTGGACCACAAGGGCCACAAGGACCAAACGGACCAGCCGGGCCTCTAGGACCCGCAGGTGGAGCAGGTAATCCAGGCCCTCCAGGAGGCCAAGGCCCACAAGGACCACAAGGACCTGCAGGCCCTAGTGGGGTATCCCCAACGGCAGTAACAGTTAGTCAGTCGACTGTAGTTAAAGCAGCGTCTGGTACTGTTACTGTAACGTGGACTAGAGCCACGGGGTCAACTACTAGTACAGCAACTAGAACAGTAACAGCTAACGATACTACTGAAAAAATGACCTGGCAAACAGGTAGTCTTCCTAGCGGTTGGAGTCAAAGTAACTCTCCTTCGGGAAACAATGCTAGAACGGTTGTTTGTACTTTAACCTATAATAGTGTAGGAGCTGCTTCCTCGGCTTCCTTCTTTGATGCATCCTCTAAGTGTATAAGTCCTGATTCTTTGATTGAATTGTATGAGGGTACTTTGGTTAGAGCAGATAGTTTAAATTTAGGAAATCTAATAGTAACCCACGAAGGAGTTACAAAAATTACAGACATTATAAAGAATCATGTAAGAGACCATTACTATATTATAAATAATGAATTAAAGGTAACGAATGATCATCCTATGTTTAAACTTGACGGAACAACAGTAACCCCCGAAAATATAAAAATAGGAGATAAACTAAAAAATAGCACTGTTACTTCTATAGAAAAAATACCTGAAGAATTAAATTCAGTGTATATTGAAACTGAAAATGGGATATTAGACATTGTATCCCCTACTACTATCTATACCTTAAAAGGAGGTTATTAAATGTTATTACCAATACCGGACAATGTGCACACGTACAAGTATACTTTGGTTACTGGGGGAGTTACGTACACACTAGAAAAAGCAACTCTTGATGATAAAAGTTTTGTTTTGTCTTGTTGGGATGATAGCACTTCCAACCCTAATAGTGCTGGTTACAATCTTACAAACTCACAGTATTTTGACAAATTTGCTATAAATAAAACACTTATGCTTAAATCTACTATGGAACCCGGCACTGAGGAAAATACAGCATCCGTATATAAAATTGATGGGGTCTCTACAGGCTATGTACAGTCTATAAGAGTAGCAGCAGATGACGGCAGTATAACCTCAATTCAGCCCTGGTTGCATATTCATTCAGACTTTAGAGGGCAGGGAAAATTAAAATATCTTATGGGTATGGTTCAATTTTCTCAGTTCCATAGAGAACAACAGTTAGTAAAAGGCACAGCAAATATACTAGATTCAGCTATAGGAATGAAAAAAGTCTATAATGATATAAATGCAACTTTTAGGTCAACTTCAGACACTCCTGGAATAGGCATAATGCATGAAATGGAAACGTCAAGAAGCAATTGGGACTCTTACATTAATGATAAAGGGTGGGAGTTTTCGTACTCAACGGCTCAATCTCCTATATCTGATGCCAAGTGGCAGACCTCTGAGGTTACAATTGCAAGATCTGGAGTAACTTGGAACAGAGAATTTTAGTAGTGAATAACAATTTTTTGATATTTGATGATTTCTACAACAATGTGGACCAAGTAAGAAACTACGCTTTAGGGTTAGATTTTAATGTACGAGGCAATTATCCAGGATTGCGTACAAAGCCAGAAGAGATAAACCAATTAGGATATCTCCAATCTTTTTTTGAAGAACTACTTCATAAAAAAATTACACACTGGCCTTCTGAGTATAATACTTCCTATCAAGTTACTTTGGAAGATTCAGAAACTTGGGTTCATCATGACGATACTGAGTGGGCAGGAGTATTATATCTTACTCCTGACCCTATTTTGGATAGCGGAACCTCGATTTATAGACATAAAGAAACTCTTAATTACAAGTACAGTTCAACAGATAGCATAGACTATAATAATAGTGAGGATGCTAGAAACTTAGATAAATGGGAGCCTGTATTATCTTCGAGTAATATCTATAATAGACTAGTGCTATATAAAGGTGATATGTATCATCGTAGCACTATCGCAGGATTTGGAACAACTAAAGAAACAGGAAGGTTATTTCAAACTTTCTTTTTTAATACAACAGGAGAATAATATGGCAACATGGACAATAGATAATTTAATATCATACGATAACTACGAAGAATCTAGTGGTGTGATATATGCAGCAGAATATCGTTTAACTCATAGCGAAGGATCAAAAACTTGTACAATAAGAGGCTTAGTAAACTTAGACATTAGTGATTTAACATCTTTTATTGCTTATTCTTCAGTAACTCAACAAAATGTTGTAGACTGGATAAAAGCAATACTGGGCTCTGATGAAGTAACGGCCTTGGAGTCTGTGATTACAAGCAGAGCACAAGAGCAAAATAGAAATGGAGTAACTACAGGGATTACTTGGTAATGAGAGACAATTGGCAGTTATGGGAGGGGGCCTTAACCCCTCAAAGATGTGAAGAGATAAAAAATAGTTGTTATAATGAAGTTTCTTTAACCGATGCTACTATATTCTCATCAGGAGATTTTCACCCGGACCGAACAGTTAGAGACACTAAAATAGGTTGGATACAAACCCCAGAAGTCGTAGCTATTTTAAAAGATTACGCTAATAGAGCTAATAGATTAGCTTTTGGATTTGATGTAGACTATCTACCTCCGGTACAGTTCGGAGAGTACTCCAAAGGGTCATACTATCACTGGCACTATGATATCAACTGGAATGCGGACAGTATGTATGATAGAAAATTATCCATATCAGTACAGCTTTCTGATCCTAACACTTATCAAGGTGGGGACTTTGAATTTGAAAGCATAGAGAATCCTACAAAATTTAAGACACAGGGCTCCATATTAGTATTTCCTAGTTATAATGTTCATCGAGTAACAGAAATTACGGAAGGTACTAGAAATTCTTTAGTTGGATGGATGGAAGGCCCTAGGTGGAGGTAAGAAAAAATAATTCTTGACTACGCAAGTCCCCTTTGTTATAATTTGATCATGGAGAATTTAAATGAGCGCAGCTAATTACGACCTAGTTATTGATCAGGGATCGACTTTTGCTATTGACTTAACTGTCAAAGAGTCCGGTGTCGCCAAAAATCTAACCGGCTACTCAGCCAGGGCACAGATGCGCTCAACTAAAACAGCGGCTGATGTTTCTGGTACCTTCACCTGTACTATAGTAAATCCGCCTACTAATGGAATAGTAAAAGTAGAATTGCCAGCAGGTACTTCTAGTGCGATGTCTGCCGGACTGTACTTTTATGACTTAGAGATTCATACCGGAAGCGACGCAATAGTTAAAAGACTTCTTGAGGGCAAGGTAACTATAAACCAAGAAGTAACGAGATAATAATGGCGGTAGATACTATACTAGTAACAGAACAGGTAACTGATCTTACAATCACCTCTACTAACAATATAGCTATAGATTTAACTACGGACGATGTAAGTGTTACCGTAAATAATATAGCTCTTCCCATTAATAATACAGATGCACAAAACGTTGCTTTTACTCCCTATAATACTATAACAGCAACGAATGTAGAAGATGCTTTAAAGCAATTAGCAGATCAAGATTTCAGAAGTACTAGTGCTCCCACAGGTGCTACAGTAGAAGAAGGGGATACTTGGTACGATACTGATGACAATCAGTTAAAAGTTTATCGCGAAACTAGCTCAGGAGTCTTTGCTTGGGTTCCTATAATTGTAGGTAACGAGTCTCCCGACTCTGATACGCTAGACGCAGGAGCCTTCTAAGGCTATTTTTGGAGTTCTAAATGGCTCAAACAATTAAAATCAAACGCAGTACCAGTACTTCTGCACCGAGTTCTCTTGCCCAAGGCGAGCTAGCATATTCGGATAGCAGTGACAAATTATGGATTGGTGCTCCTGCAGACAGCGCAGTAATCGCTATTGGTGGTAAGTTATACACAGATATGTTAGATCATACTGCGGGTACTCTTACGGCCAGTAGTTCTATTATTGTAGACTCTAGTAGTAAAATAGATCAGTTAAAAACTGCTAATCTTACTATAGGAGCTAATAGTATTACTTCTGGCTCTGGGGATATTGATCTAGTAGCTTCTGGTAACTTAGATATTGATGCAGGTACTATAGATACTTCTAGTCAGGCGACTGAGTTCAAGATTGTAGATAATTCCGCTACTTCTATTACGTTTACAGAAGGCACCAATAACTACATTACTTTAGTAACTACTAACTCTGCTGAAAAGATTATTTTCAACAAGGCTTTGCATTTTGGAAATGTTGCAAGTACTGGATACGCCTTACCTCTTACTGACGGTAATTCAGGGCAAGCTCTAATTACGAATGGTAGCGGGGCAGTATCCTTTCAGTCTATCTCTACCACTTTAGGTATTTCTGGCACTTCAGGAACAGATACAGTATCTTTGGTCAGTGATACTCTCGCATTTGCAGGCGGAGCAGGTATTAGCGCTGCAATTACAGATAATACTGTTACTATAAATGCGGCAAACATTACACTAGGATCTAGTACTCTTACATTGGGCTCTACCACTAGTGCTCTCGCAGGACTCACTCAGTTAGACGTAGATAATATACGGGTAGATACCAATACTATTTCTTCAACTAATGCTAATGGTGATATTACTCTAGCTCCTAATGGTACTGGGACAGTTAAAGTTCCTTCCGGCTACAAAGATAGATCTGGCTTCACAACTGACTCTTTAGCAACTAAAGAATATGTAGATGCTATTAGCCAATCTCTAGACGTTAAAGCATCGGTTAGAGTAGCAACTACTGCTAATTTAGCAGGTACTTATAATAATGGTAACGGTACTATAACCGCAGGTTCAAATGCTGCTATAGTAATAGATGGTGTTACTCTTTCTACGGGCAATAGAATACTTGTAAAAGATCAAACAACTGCTACTCAAAATGGTATCTACACCGTCACAACGGCGGGGGATGGGGCTACTGCTTTTGTAATTACTAGAGCCACAGATGCGGATACCAATATAGAAATAACTGGGGGTACATTTACTTTTGTAGAAGAAGGCAGTACTCTTGCAAATAACGGTTTTGTATTTACACACAATGGCTCTCCTACTTTAGGTAGTACCAACCTTACCGTATCTCAATTTTCGGGCGCAGGACAGATTACTGCAGGAGATGGATTAACTAAATCAGGGAATACTATAAATGTAAATCCTGATAATATAACCACAGAGATTTCTTCTGACACTGTTAGAATTAAAGACATATCCACTACAGCAATAGGTGACATACTTATTGGTCAAGCATCAGACGGTGGGTACACCAGACTTGTTAAGCCTAGTGGTAATGTAGCTACTTCAGACTATTTATTAAGTATGAATACTTCAGGTGTTGCTTCTTGGGGCAACTCATTAGACGGCGGAACTTTCTAAATAAACTCTCTCTGCGTATATACGCAACTCTAGGAGGGCCAGATGGCACAAACTATTAAATTAAAACGATCAGCAGTTGCTGGTCGAATACCCTCTACCTCAGATTTAGATCTGGGCGAAATCGGTATCAATACCGTAGACGGCAAAGCTTACATTAAAAAGAGTGTCAGTGGTGTGGAGTCCGTAGTACAGCTTGGTAGTGCTGCGGCAGCTGCGGATGCCATCTTAGTTGAGTATCAGTTTACTGCAACCAATAATCAAACTAGCTTTAGTGGTGGTGACGATAATAGTGTGCAACTCAGTTACACTGCCGGCGCAATTCAAGTATTTCTAAATGGTGTTTTGTTAGACAATGGTATAGACTACACTGCTACTAATACTATTGC
>Ga0115008_10001753_pt1 | contig 17793 bp, 15 predicted proteins | sample FraStrMetagenome_FD_87164 | JGI IMG/M metagenome (GOLD analysis project Ga0115008, IMG submission 87164) | Marine eukaryotic phytoplankton communities from Arctic Ocean - Fram Strait ARC3M Metagenome | ecosystem: Environmental > Aquatic > Marine > Oceanic | place: Fram Strait | collected...
AAGCTGCAAAATTAGGCTCATTTTAGAGAAAGTAAATCATGTACGCGGTCAAAATGTTGTTAGGGTTGGAAATTTTGAATACTGCTCTAAAATGCGCCGTTTCAAAGACAGAAAAGGCCAAGACATGGGCAAAAGGAGCGATATGTTCAGAGGAAGTTGCTGCAGGCAAGGATAAGAGACGTCTTTGCGTGCGAATATAATCCTAATATAACAAACATAACGATTGGGTGGAAGAGGTGTATCCTCAGGAAGGTAACGAAAAGTTTATGGGAAATATTGGATAAGTCCGGAACGGAACTTTTAGAAGAGGTAGAAAACGACGAAGACAATGGACCGATTGCGGAATGGGGACTATGGTACAGGAATCCTAGTGAGAAAAGCATAGACGAAGCAAAAAAAGTAGTAGTTTCGAATGTTGTTGGTTTGGATGATGTCGAGTTGATGGAAAGTCCGGGAAGAAAAAAGAGACGAGATGATAAACGGTGCCTAACATATGCATGAAACGAACTACGACAGAATCAATGATTGTTCATTTTCGATAAAGATTAGGCTCTACGCTGACGCTGAATTTATGCTACTGAAAAGGTTCAAAAGCTGATGAAAGTTGTGCAGAAATATAAGCATCTTCCCCAACAGCTCTTTGCATTGGACGAGATGGTGAATATAACTTCGCTATCAACATGAAAGAGAGGTGGTTAGCATAAAAAGCATAAAAACACATTGAGTGAGCATTCTGTCATTTTACGAGCAAAACTCACCGAATGTCTCCGACATGTCATACACTGACAAGTCTCTGAAATTGGGCTCTTATCGCGAGCATAAATTGGACTCTTCAGATCAATAAAGCTATGCGATTGCCCCGGCTCTTTCGAATAGTTGTTGGATAAAGAAAAAATTAAAGCCTTTCCTTCCTTAGCAAGTAACTGCGGGAGAGACGACCCAATGACATTGACGCCAAGCTCAAATGCCACAAATATTTCTTCAACAGATTTTGTTTCGAGGATACATGACTTTAAGTTTTGAGGCAGAATTTTTTGACAATTGCCAAGAATTGACTTGTATAGAGATATATTTCCAGCAATACGATGAAGACCGACATACGTTACCCCTTCGACGTTATTACAACCAGATATGATATCTCTCAAACACTTTGTTCGAGCTTTCAAATCGCTGCCTCCTACAACTGAAGCCCATGATTTGATATGATCAAACTCATTTAAATTTGCTTGAAGCGTATTCCAATTTATTGTTCTAGTAATTGACGCCTTTCGTTTTTTATCTGCGTTCAAGGTCTCATTCACATTAAAGGATTCTTCGAATTCGTCGTGTAGCGTTACGAAATGACAGTTTTCACCACGTAGGTCACTGGTAAAAGATTTCGCTATTACATCGGAAAAATAGGAATCTGGAAAAACTTTGACGTGTCCATTTGACGTCAATATTGATATATTTTTTGATGTTGAAATGAGTGTTGGTCGACTTTGCGATGTGTCTGGAAAAAGATCATACGAAGGGACAATCATTACTCCTGGTGGTTTATACTTCCCACCATCTCTCGATAGATCTGGAATTCCCAAATGTTTACGTATGTCTTTTCCTTGAAATGAGTAGCCAATCAACTTTTTCTTTCCTATCTGCGAAACAGATTCATTACATCGTTCCATAGTTGCCCTTTTTCTCTTCACCTTCTTGCTAACGACCCCCTGCAACGCGGAATCATCTCTGTACATAGGTGTGGCAAAAGCGTCTGCTAATTCAACACCAAGAATGAGAGGTGGATTAGGATGACACTTGATAAAATCATCCCAAAGAACTCTGGTCATATGCGGTACCATTCCACCTTCACAATGCAGTAGCAGCTTAACTGATGGCGAACCATCATTATCTTCATTATCGGTCATGCCGTTGTTAATTAAAAATTCTCAAAAAAATTCTATTACTCTGACATATATATCCAACGTCTCCCAAGCAGGAGTTAACGGGATGATCATTAAGGAATGGAAGCCACCATGCAAGAAGAGATACAAGTTATTGTCGTTGAGCAAGAAAGACAAGAAGTCTAAAATTCAAGATTATTCACCTGCAGCGTAGAGTTGCAACAAACACTCTGTCAAAAAGTAATGCGGAAAATGTGAGTGGCTCTGCGAGAAATCAGCTAAATTCATCAGACTCAGTTGATACGATTTCAAAACATACTCGGGTAGGCCAGATCCTGTCTACAAAACCCCCCTGGATTTCAAGCGCTTATCTTTTCATCCTATGAACAAAGCTAGGCTTTCGTTACCACTTCGCTGTATAGGATTAATACTTTATTTCGAAATATTTCATACGCTGAGTGTTGGCAGCAGTGCTGTTGCTGCTGAGAGGGATAGCGCCATGCCAAAAATGATGAACAGTGCTGCAAGTGGAATGGTTACTAAGAGGCTTTTCCTATTGCGTCACGGCCAAGCCATGCATAATCCTCGTGCGGAGAAAGCGAGAGCCGAAGGATGTAGCCATGAAACGTTTTTAAAGTTAATGCAGGAAGACGATGTTTTGGATGCTGAATTGACTGAGCTTGGAAAGGCTCAGGCTATTGCACTGGCTAATTCCAAAGCACTGCAAGAAAAGTTAAAAGATGTCAAGCTAGTTATAAGCAGTCCGCTTTCAAGAGCACTAGCAACTGCGGAATGTGCTTTACCTTTGAGAAATAACCCAAGTGCAAAAAGGATTTCTATTGAGAATTTTCGGGAAATCAATGGATGGCTTTTGAACGCAAAACGTAAACCAATACAAACCTTACGGAATATTTTCAAAGTTTGGGATTTTACTGATCTTGAGAGTGAGGAAGATGCATTATGGACGCCTTCACTAGAAAGCGAAGATTCGTGCGGAGAACGAGGATATCAAGGTAAATTGTGGAGATGTAGTTTCAAATTATGTTGAACCTGCGCTCAAATTGTTACTTCTCCTTTCGATAGGTTTGATTTATGCAGCTCGATCGAGGAGAGAGGACAGCATTTTAATAGTTTCTCATGGCGGTCTATTTAGATTTTCTTTAGTGAATCATCCATCAATAAAACTAGAATGCGGTCGAAAGGATCGCGGTGATAAAGGAAACTTACGTAGTGTAGAAGCACGTTTCAGCAATTGTGAAATTAGAGAATATGAAATGTCTTGTGGCGAGGGTCAGAGACCAATAATAAAGCTACGAGAAGTAACTGATTTTGAGTAAAGTTAAAATGAATTAAATTCAAGTAGATAGATGGATAGGAATTACAATATAAGAATGATCATGGATGTTTCGATGAAGAGAGGGTATACTAAAGGGAAGTAGATGAAAATATGATCTGGCATTGCGTTAATCGCAGAGCAGTAATCCGAGAACATCATAGAATGCAATATCAGCAATTATTGTTAAAATCCGAAAATCGATCAGTTAAAATATTGCTGTTGCCATATAGAATGAAATGGTCGTAAAGATGAAGCAAGCCTTCGCATACATAAGCTTTTGATCACAATAGCCCGAGGCTCCAGTGCCATACCAATAGACTGAAGCAAACTAATACTTTCAAGTAGACCATCGGGTCCGCTCAAACCGCCTATGTCCACAAACACAACATCATAGCCATTTGAGCCAGAAGAATTAAGTTCCAAGTTTTTAACCAAATTTGCATTCTTGCACCTGTTTATTTCTCCTGTTCTCCATGCATCTCCGACGAAGAATGGAATGCGTTCGCCGTGTGATTTTTTGGCTAACGCGATAATCTTGGATCCGTTATCTATCCCAATGCAGTAGCCCCCTTCTTCCGAATAAGCAGCGTCGTGAATTTTTGTAGTTGATGTCCCGACATGACAACCAACCTCAACTACTTCATCACCTTTTCGCACACTATATGGTATCATCTGTCGATATTCGTTGACTCCGACACTTGCAAACAACAAAGGCTCATGCGAACGCACGATTTCTTCTGATATACTTGATGTGCCATCCACAACACGCTGGGCATGATATAGTCGCCTCGATAAATTCGTCATTGCTCCAGATTTGACGATAATGCACTTTGGTTCGTAACCGATTTGCTTATGGTGATCCAAAAACGTTTGAATAATTGAAATTGTTTTTAACAAGAGATCGTTTCCAGTCATCGTCGCGACGTCCATTACAAGTACATCGAAGTGCTGCGGATAAAATATATTAGAATTAATATGTTTGGCTTTATCTTCATCACTTTCCTGCAACTTTGAAGAGCTGTATAGGCTCTTCGTCCATTCACTTAATCCATCTTTCAATTCAATAAATGAAACACCCCTCATCGTGATACCCCCTTGTTCATCGAAAGAACGACGGTAATATTCATATTTTGGTAAATTTCTCTCTTTATTTCGACGTGATGACGCATCTTTTCGTTCGACATCCATAAGAATTACCCTCCCCTCATCATCTTCGTTAGTCGAAAGCGCCTTTTCGCAGATCTTTTCTGAAACCTTCGAAAGTTGAGACCCCAATTCCAACACAGAGTCTCCAGACCGTATCTATAAAACAAGAAACCATTATAAATGGATATCATAAATAGTCATCTCCACATTTTCAATAGACTTACATACATATCGCATGCCCGATAAACTTCTGTTGCCGATGCACAAGCAATCCAAGGAATTACTCTCGGTCGATTACTTTTGTTTTTCCATATCTTCGCCTCCGATGAACTCTTCGGCGTTGCCACTGAAAGCGTGTATACTTTTACAACACAGGCAAACCATGCAAGGGTGACTAGTATGATATTCATTGCGAAGATATACAAGGGTACCAATATAATAAATTTACTTATTAAAAGAGAGGGTATGAGAAAGAAGAAAAAAAGTATTTCGAATTTCATGAGTGACAACCTTGGCCTTGATGGCCTTGATGGCATATCGTTCATACGAACTTTCGGAAATCATATACCGTGAGGTAACAAGGTATTCGTATTCGTGGTGTTCGTACTTTTTGCATGTTGTGAGTTGTGTGTGATACGTGATACGTGATACAACATACAACACGAAATACGAAGCGCTCCAATAAGCAGAAAAAGGCGAAAATGATACCAAAGACCAGAGACCAGAGAGAGAGAAAACCCGAGAAAAGATTCATTTTTTATGTCGCCACAACTGTTATTCCTCACTCTATCTTTTGTACATACTTCATTATCTATTCTTATAACTCGTCAGCAAAACGATGTTGCAAAGCAATGAAAGTGAGCAACGTCCACCAACGATGGCTCCTATTGATGAAAATAGTCACGCGGACGATCACGAGCGCGAAGCCGCAAATGTGTTCCTGCTGAATATAACGCTGATTGGTTGCATCTTAATGGCATACTTTATTAGAGAGAGAAAAATTTACTGTACGTATCATTAAATAACAGAGAGATATTTGTAATCGCTGCGTTCATGTCTATCGGTGTTCCAATATGTATATTATATATATATTTTTTGCGGCTTCCTCATATTTCGTTTTTACCCTTCGTGTACGTAGCGCTGCCAGAAAGTGCAGCGTATTTGATCGTTGGAATTATAATTGGTTTAATTGCAAAATTTGGATTAAATGGTGATTCGCTATTTGTCTTTCAGCCGGAGCTCTTCTTTTTCTTGATGCTCCCCCCGATTATATTCGAGGCAGGTTATTCATTAGAACGTAAGCGTTTCTTTGAAAATTTTGGCGCCATTTTACTTTACGCTATGTTTGGAACGCTGATATCGACTTTTGTCGTTGGTTACATGACCTTTTATGCGGGAAAACTTGGTCTCGTGGGGGGAGTTGATACAACTAGTCCAATGGAAGCATTAGTTTTTGGAGCGTTAATAAGCGCGGTGGATCCAGTGGCGACGCTTTCGATAATGGGTTCACCAGAACTGCAATGTAACCAACTCTTGTACTCTCTGATAATGGGAGAAAGCGTGCTAAATGATGCTATTGCCATTGTTTTATTCAACACTTTTCGAAAGTATTATGACGAAATCAATGATTCGGATGATATAGTTCCAAAATCTTCAAATATAAAGCTTGTCCCGATGCTCGTTGAATTCATTGTTACTTCATTTCTGAGCATTTGTATTGGTGTTATTTTAGGGCTATTATGCAGTTTTATCTACAAACACACTCAACTAAGCGCTTATCACAATCTAGAGATGTCATTGCTTTTCCTGTTTTGCTATGGCTGTTATTCATCCGCGGAGGCAATGGGGTTGAGTGGCATCATGGCCTTGTTTTTTAATGGAATCGTTCTTCGCCATTACAATTCTTATAACCTAAGCAGAACAGCAAATATTACTGCAGAGGAAATTTTTGGGACGCTTGCTACCATTAGTGAGACTCTTGTTTACCTCTATATGGGTACTGCTGTTTCTTTTGGAAATTACAGTTCTTGGCATATAACGTTTCCGATATTTGCATTAGTATTTTGTGTAATTGGCCGGGCTTTTAATATCCTGCCTCTCTCTTTCGTCGCAAATTTGAGTAGGAAAGGCGGTCGTGGAGGCAAAAAGATTACATGGCAAATGCAAACAGTTCTCTGGTTTGCGGGTCTTCGGGGTGCTATAGCGTACGCTTTGAGTATAAATATGCCCGGTCCTAACAAGGACAATTATGTCGCAACTACCTTATTCATTTGCATAAGTACGACGATATGTTGTGGTGGCTATACTGAAAGAGTTTTAACCGCCATGGGGATGAAAACAAGAGAAATATCTGACGAGAATGGCAATGACGAATGTGACGATGATGATCCTCTATCCGACTTGATTGCCTATAGCCCCCTCGCTGCAGAATTGGTGAACGACATATCGTCTTCTGTAAATGTTGGTGTAAAAGGCGCATGGGACGAATTTGATAATAATCATTTGAAACCTTTATTCGGTGGCGAAATAAACCACGATCTCCGTTATCGCACCTTAAGACAGTCATCCGACATGATTGATCCCCATGATGACCGCATGGAATTATGTATCGAAAATCCGAGTGATACAAGGACAAACATTGCAAGAAAAGGAATGCTTGAGCTTGAAGAAGTCCATAAATAAGTAACAATTCTACTCAAAATAACCAAAAATTATGTGGATTCACGGTTCACGTAATATTTTGAAAGAGTATGACGAACTCAAGGAACTTCTACCCTGTTTAGGATGCGAGGTTTGTCTGGAACATTACTTTCCCCTAATACTTGGGAGTATGAAGAGGCGACCCACCGGAAGGACTGTCTAATTTTACAACTCAACGGAATCACTAAAATCGTTTCGATCTAGTTATTCAGGAGCAACACAACAAATTCAACGCATACTAAGTAATACTCTTCGTTGCAAAATTCTCAAATTTTGAAGTTTCAACTTCATATTTCTCAAGTAAGCTTTTTTTGATCCTATCGATGTCGTGCCGGAGTTTTTCCGCCCTGCTCTTGTGTTCGTCATCAGATACTGCTAATTCTTGGTTTTCTAACTTTAAATCCTCTAATTGCTCAAATATTTTTGCCTTTCTCTTAACTAACATGTCTTTTTCAGCTAGTTTGTCGCCTAAAATCTTCTTTAATTCGATTCTCTTGCTTTCAGTCTGTAATTTTTTTCGGGCGCCGTGTGCCAAAGTACTCTCGTTCATGGTCCTATAAGCGGATAATGTCATCTTTATTTCTTCTCGAATGCGCATCAGCAAGAGGCCACGCTCGGCGCACTTTATAGACTCTTGGCGCATTACTTCATTAAACGCACTCGCATAAATATCGTGGCGTACGGGACAAATCCCGCCCTTCTCCTTTGCATCATTTGTTTTCAAGGCACAATCAAGGTTGTCTCTGAGTTTTAGGACACCTGATGGAGTAGCCGGGGTAGAAGAGATAAACTGCATCCATACTTTACCATCATCCGATTTCCATGATCTTGGAGGGAGCATTTGATTAAGCATATTTACGCCTGTCACTAATCCTCCCGACTGTAGCTTTTGAATTCTCCCATTAGCCGTGACCGGCATCGATTGAAATGCATTATCGTCTGTAACTACGATGGGATTACTATACTTTACCAAAGAAACAAAGGGTTTCATTATGAAGGAATTCGCTAGAGTCTGGCCCAACAATACTCTTTTATTATATAAGATAGGTTTGCAATAGCAACGACTAGTGACATTACTAACTTAATATACAACTTGTATTAGGATGAAGTATATTTATAGGGTGAACGACTTAAAGCATAGCGCTCAGCCGCAGAACGAGATGTTTGTTGGCGTCGTTGGGTTCTAGTCTTGATGTGGATCATTTGATCGATGCCAATAAGAAAGCAAATTTAAAAAATATACAACAGCATAATTCTAAACAGACACTATAGGCAGATGAAAACGAGCATCAAAGACTAGCTAAAGACTCATACAACTGCAGATCTCATTGTTTTAGTTATTGTAATTAGTAAGCTTGCATACAGACTAGACCAGCCGATATCTGTTAAATATCACATTGATATCACCAGGGAAGATCGATCACTTCAGAGCTGTACCAATTCGTAAAAACTCGAGCACGCATGAGTTTGTTCATCATTTAGTTTCTCTTAATCTAATACTAATTCATAAAATTGGTTATCACGAGCTATCTACTTATTATTATTTTTTTAAATCTGTATGCTTTTATTTTGTTAACTTCTACTATTTTGTGCATTGTTATAAATATATTCAATATACTGCGAGCGTTTTTTTAGTATTTTAGTCATAGTCTATATCGCTGCCGTCGACTTCCGAGTCGTATGCATAACTATTAAGGTTTGCATTTGGAGGATTCGGAGACGATCGGAATGTACCAAAAAGGTTTTCGTGTTCATAGTCATCGTAGTCTTGATATCCTATGATCCCATCTCTGTTTGCCGAAGAAAAATTGTGGTTTACTTCCATACGAATCAATCCCCTAGATCCCGCGTCATCGCTACTATCACTGTCATATACATCATCTGGGTAGTCATTGCCTTCAAATCCTTCATCATTACTATCATGATCGTAGTCATTCTCATCCTCATTCATAGAGTCCACGTCTTCATCAAGAAATTCAATCATTGGAGCATCTTCGTATCTTGCATCTTGTTTCGATAAAGAAATCTTCGATTGTTCAAGATGGTCGGTTGAGTCAGTCTGAATAACGTAGTAATCATACACAAAAGTTCCCTCATCAACGAGGCCACTCCTTTGGTTAAGTAGATAACTTATTTCGTTATTACCACTCAGTGATGCAACGTGCGCAGGTGTCAGATTATCGTTATCACGAACCATCGGGTTAGCACCTGAGCTCAATAATGCCAAGACACTGTTACGATCATTTGTAAGAGCTGCTAAATGTAACGCGCATCCTCTCCCATTCGAGCATTGCTTGTTAATTAAATTAAGAAATTTTATTGATCCATTGCTTGCTTCAATTACTTCGGATCCAGTAATCAGAGTCAAGAAAGGCTGCACATTAAAATTCTCATAGCATTCTACCAAACATTGATCCACCCGCCTAGTTAGAGGATCCAATACACCGACCTTCTTTTTTGTTTTAGATAGGATGTCTTTCGTAAGCAGAACATCATGAGATCCAACCATTACAACTTTCGTTCTTTTCTTGGATTGGTTGTCACCTCCATCATTTTCTTCGACTTCGACCTCGGCTGTTGCACAATCAACTATATGTATTGTCTCGTCTGCCTTCCCGTCCAAGATGTCAGCAAATTGTTTAGACAAGAAACTAGAACAAGAAGAGTTAGCTCCTATATCATCTTCAAATTTCCGCTTAAAAATCATTGCAGAATTTGCGGAACTTTCAACATCAGTAGTAGCACTTTGCATCGAAATTGGATGACGATTTTCTTCTCTCTTCACATCAATCGACGAGTTTGCATCCATAAGCCTGGTCAATGCCATAACTTCTGCATCATCGGGCTTACTACGTTTTCTACTAGCAGAGCTCATACGGACCACATCCAGAGGCGCCTGAGATCGTGGTCGCTTCATGCGAAGTACAGTTAATTTGACAGCCATGATTTTTGTGGAAGATAGATAGATGAGACAAAAATTTGAAATGTTGTGTGGGGAACCTTTATATTTTGACGACCAAAATAACCAATAGCTCAATATAAATTATTATCCTCTCATATAAGTCAATCGATAGTCCCTCCTTAATTGATGAATCATTTACGAAATCCTTATAGTATTTCGTCCTTGGAACCCACTCTAAATATAAACGTATGAACAATCTCGCAGTTGAAGGGGTTTTGGAAGTCGTTGTAGATGACTGTCCAACAAAACAACTTTTTGTGAACTCGTTCGATACCCACCGCCGACGCCCGCCACTTTTTTTGGTTTTCGTCGAAGTTCTTTTCTTGCGACCTTCCACCATTGTCGTTTCGACTTTTCGATATCAGAATACACAGAAAATGTATTAATACTGGTATTTTTTAATACATGTACAGCTACAAGCTACAACATACAACACATATGTAAAACATCCAACTGAAAACTGAAAACTGAAAACAGAATATGTACGCTCGCATGTAGAGTTTCTAAGTTCGCAAAGAATTTTCAATTTTTTTTTTACATCTCATGTATTGTGCCTCTGTACGAATGGATCGGGTCAGGGTCCGGGTAAACATGTGTTGTTGTGATTGTTGTCAGGGAGATTGAGATTCTGAGCGGAACATTCATAGAGTGGTATATATTGATAGCAACTTCACCTCATCACACAGCGTTAGCATAACAGCACCAACATTTATTCCTCTGCGGTTTACACTACTTTTACGAATATACTGAAGGTTAGAACGCAGTAATAATGTCAGATTCGAGAGCGAGCAAGAAGTTCACGATACGGGTAAGTCTAGCTATATTCTGAACTGCCGTTATGATTGTGATAATCTCAATAGAGTTTTGGTATTTTCAATGTCCAGTCGTTTCGGACGCATTCACCTATGGACAACAGCGCTGCTCATGATGTATGGTCTCAGTTATCTCGTGCTGTAGATGAGATTCATAACCGTAATGCGAGTTTGCTATCATTCGAAGAATTGTATCGAAATGCCTATAATCTAGTTTTGCATCGACACGGAGCGCTTTTATATGATGGGGTGGAAGATAAGATTAGAACGCATTTAGCGTCGGTTGCCAATCGAGTTAATTCAGAGGCAGATCCGTATTTGCTACAATCACTACAGGCTGCATGGAAGCATCATCGCACCACTATGATGATGGTTCGAGATATTTTGATGTATATGTAAGTTTATTTTCGGAGAAAATTGGTATCTGCTGATTATTCATCTTTATCGTGTGTTCGTGTATGTCAATGATATGTAGGGATCGTACCTATGTTGTACAAAGTAAACGTCGTCCCGTGTATAATATGGGGTTGTATTTGTTTCAGACAGCCGTATGGGAGTTTAAAGATATCCGTGGGCGATGTGTTCAGTCGATTCTTAACATGGTCAAGTCAGAGAGGGACGCGATTTCGGTTGAGGACTTGCACCAACATGATGGGCTGTTGAAAAGTGTTTTAGGGATGTTGCTGGAGCTTGGCTATTCCACCGGCATCTCTGCTACAGGCTATGATTCTCAACAAAAGAATAGTGTTTATGAACGTGACTTTGAAAGTTTGTTTTTGGAAACTACACAGGAATATTTTAGGGTCGAGAGTTCGAATGCTGTGATCTCCTGTAGTGTTCCAGATTATGTGGAAAAAGCTGAGAGGCGCTTGAAGGAGGAAAATTTTCGATCATCACGATATCTTGCAAATACTTCATGCACTTCGCTATTGTCCATTGTAGAAACTGAGTTTATTGAGAGACACGCAGAAGACTTGGTCAACAACCCCAATAGCGGCGTAGCAACCATGCTGCGCGACGATAGGTTAGATGATTTGCGCAAAATTTATGAATTGTTTTTACGAGTTCCCTCAACGGTAGACTTTATTCGTGATACACTTTCGAATTGCGTGAAGCAAGCGGGTGATTCGCTTATCAATGACTACGAAAGAGGTTCAGCCGATGCAGCGACGTTTGTTCGCGGGGTACTCTCATTAAGGCAAAAATATTCGTATATTGTAGAAAAGTCTCTTTCGTCTGAGAAGAAGTCACAGAAAAAATTAAAGGAGGCACTAGAACGATTTTTAAACGTTGATTCGCGTGCTGCTCATTGTTTGGCAATATATGCTGATGAATTGTTGCGTTCAGGACTTCGGGGGGCCACAGAACAGGAAATTAACGAAAAGTTGACCAATGTGATAGTTGTCTTCCGTTATCTTCAGGACAAAGATGTGTTTGAAAATTTCTATAAACAATACTTAGCGAAGAGGCTACTTTCAAGTAAAAGTGTCAGTGAAGATGCGGAGAAGCAGATGGTTGCCTTGCTAAAGGCAGAGTGCGGTTATCAATTTACTTCGAAGTTAGAAGGTATGTTTAATGATATGCGCATTTCCAAAGATGTTCGAGAAAAATTTAGAACATACAAACAGAATGCAGTGGTCAAAGCGCCCGTGGATTTGGAGGTTGATGTGTTGACCACTGGTTACTGGCCATCCCAAAATGTGAAGCAATGCATACTTCCGAACATCGTCGAAACTGCAAAGGAACACTTTTTAGCGTACTATTTGCGTTCGCATACTGGACGAAAGCTTTCATGGCAAACAAATTCGGGAAGTGCAGATATACGAGCCAACTTTCAGCCCACGCAAGGTTCACTACGTCGTCACGAGCTATGCGTGTCAACTTATCAAATGTGCATATTATTCCTTTTTAACAAAAAAGATGTTCTCACCCTGAAAGATATTCGTGATGCAACGAAGATTCCCGAAGACGAATTACAACGACATCTAATTAGTTTATGCACACCCAAGCATCGCGTTTTAAGGAAAGGGTCACGTGGAAAGGGTATCAGTGGAGACGTCGACACCTTTACGTATAACAATAACTACGCAAGTAAACTTAAAAGAGTGAAGATTCCATTAGTATCAATGAAAGACGTATCTACGAAACAGAATTCTACAGATGGCAATAGATCTTCCAAATCTTCCGGTTTGCCAGCACCTGTAGAGGAAGATCGTCGTCATTTGGTTGAAGCATCAATTGTAAGAATAATGAAATCGCGTCGAACAGCTCATCATAACGATTTGATTGCAGAGGTCACTCGTCAGCTTTCCGTTCGTTTTGTCCCGTCTCCACCTTTTATCAAGCAGCGCATTGAAAGCTTGATAGAGAGAGAGTATTTAGAGAGATCGTCAGATCGCCGAGTATATAAATATATGGCGTAAATTTATAAGACAACATGCAAAAGAGTGTGAATGTGACTGAAAGCAGGTTGTCCATCTACGAACGATTTATAATTTCGATTTTTTTTCTAAAGTGAACACATGTTGTTCGTATATATTTTTTGGTAATTTATTTGGCATGAATAATAGTCATAGTACTTATCCGTTCAATATATAAGGTCCGGTTAGGCTCGCTCATTTAAGCCTACGTTTGGTAAGATCCGATTCCATGGATATTGTTGTTTAGGATAAACTTGACGATAAAGACATTCATGAAACTCGAAGACGATCTACGTGAAGAAGTGAAGATACTTCACGAAAGACTTCCTCCTACTTGTAGAGAGATAGTATCCGTGCATCTAGCGTTTTTGATAGAGTTACACTTAGTCATACGTAGCACATGTGTACATTCACTACAGAATCCAGTCTAAATTTCGCTTATTTAACTCGATGGAGTCCTTGTGTGTGGTTGTTTTGAGTAGAATTAGAATTTTCGTGTTGAAATTGTTTGGCAGGAACCAGTCACGAATGCAATGATAATTTTGTTCAGGATAGACTTGACAATAAATATTCGTGAAACATTTATATGGCCTACGTAAAGCTTGTCCACAAAAGACCTCCTCTCTAGATGGGGGCAAAGAATATTATCCTTGTACCTGCCTCGCATTTTTGAAAAGCACTCACATCCTAAGTTATTGAAACTATTTCTCGCATGCGAATGGCGGACAAAACATAGTAACCTTATCATAAGTTTTAAAGCGCTATCTCTCAACAAACTGGTGATGGATTAGAAAATAACTTATTTCTTTTGCCAAAAATTTTTGATTTGATAAAACCTCTATGTATTCCATGTTTGTGTTCCGACTTATTTTTATCCACCGACGAATTTGGCAGCTGTATGCCCTGAAGATTCAATTCAAGACCTTCCGTATTTAGCTCATACAATACACAAAGCTCGTGTGCCTGCGTAAAAGCAATTTGCTCCCTCTCCTGCTTAGTTTTTCTCGAGACGATTTTACGCCTTTGTGTGATCGGATCACGTTGCGAATACAAGTCAAAGCCTCCCTTATCTTCTGTAGGTTCACTCCAGCACTTTCTTAAAGGAAGCGGTTTCAAATCAATTTTTGATTTATTTTCATTTATCTTCTTGGTTCCGTTCTCTCTTGTATGAGATTTCTTAGAATATTCCAATTTTGATCCAAAGGATCGAATTCCCCTACTTGCATTCAACGAAAATTCTAGTCCGTCTTTGTTCAACTCCCTACCCAGTCCTGCGTCACTATACATTTCATTAAATTCGACGATTTCTCGATGTCGACTATTACTAGAAATTTCTGCTCTATCAAAACTTATTGCACCAACGATAGATCTAGTATCTAAATGTTGTTCTTCTCTGGCATCTTCCTGTACATCATGTTCTTGTGTCCTATTTGTTTGCGATCGAGACCCCAAAATCAGTCTTTTGTTGGACGCAGGTAAGTTACGGTTCTTACACAGTTTTGATTTGCTATCTTTTACCTCATCTGTTTGTTTTGAAGAGGTTATTTTCTTTGTTTTCCAACTTCGAAAATATTTCAGCTTCATAGTGAGACTAACAATGTTCTACCGTGATTGATAATCTAGGACTAGAAAGCACCGTTACAAAATATCTGAGCTGGCGATGAAATATGGAAAAAAACTTCAAAACAAAAACTTCTTCTATCAAGGAACGGACACTCTCTATGATTTTGTGACTTCAATAAAATTGTAATGCCGCTTGCATTGCTAGTCGGTACACTGTGTGCGTGTGTGGGAAAAATATGATCGCCAATTTTGGCAAATGACATCTCTATTCTTTAAAAGATAAAGTTTTACAACATGTCTTAACATATATAAATGTACGTGTAGATGTAATAATGGTATCTATAAACGTCTGAATCGGGAACAGAATGTCTGTATATAGTTAAGGGCCTATTTTTCATTTTCTGAAAATTATACCCACATACGTTCGAATATTGGAATGTACGAATGCGTGCTGGTACTTTTTTTCGTTTTATATACCAGTAATAAAAATGCGAGTCGCATTTCCTTCAATGCGGGCAGTGGCCAGATTACGCGAATCGAACTTCGCCGATAACTCCATCTCTCCGAGTCTTAGGAAATCTGTAGGAGAGGAGATGGTATAAAATACAGTGAGAGAGAAGCAATGCCATGAAGGAAATTCTTTGGGACAATTAGGAAGCACTCTCGACAGTAAGACAGAGAATCGTCGAATAAAGTATGTCAGGCTATAAAATAGAAACGTCACTATAAGTTCAATATAATATTTAGGTTACTTATACATTACGAAAACTTCCACAATAAAATGCGAATAAAGAAAAAATCAAATGTGAATTAGTGCGCAAAATCATTTCTCATCCATGGATGATTGATGACCTGTTGAAGAGTGTATCGTTTCTTGGGATCAACGCATAACATACCCTCCAAAAGGTCCAGGGCCTCCATCGAAACACCATTTATTCCCCAGGCATGAAGCAATTCTGGTAACCGTCCCGAAGCTATCCAAGGAAAACATGGATCGGAGGAACAAGGTCTCTGAAAAGGAGGAGCACCAGTGAGCATCATAAACAAAATTGTACCAGCAGACCAAAGGTCAATTGCCTGAGGATCAAAGCTCTCATCATTGCGATATACCTCTGGACTCATATAGTTCACTTTTCCACACCGTCCTTGCGGCGAGATTAACACACGTCGTGAACATTTTGTATGTTCCCTATGTTGAGGAACGCGAAGGCTCATTCCCATATCAATAATGTGACAGCTTCCATCGTCGTGGATTAATATATTTTCCAACGACAAATCACGATGACAAACACCCGAATGATGCAGTGTAGAAATACCCTTGCATATCTGACTGAACCAGTGCCTTGACTCGTCTTCACAAAATCGGCCCTTCATATCCAATCGATCATACAATTCGCCACCTTTGCACAGTGGCAGTACAACGAAAATGTATTTGGAATCAGCAAGTACTTCTACGGGAGTAAGTACGTGACTCTGGGCTCTGCCACAGCGTTTCATGTATTGCATTGCCGCAATTTCTTTAATTGGATCCTCACCGACCTTTTTTCTATCATTTCTGATTTTGGATTTGCTTAGGACCTTGATTGCGCATTCCACATCAGTTAGTTCCCACTCGCATATATCATCGGAACAGCAACGACGTAGGACTATAGCGCGTACCACTCTACCAAATAAAGCCTTTTTTATGGTATTCCGAATCCAATATCCAGATACAGTTGACAGCGAGTCCCAATCATCAGTCGTGTACAGGACATTACTCGCCTCAAAAGTTTCGAACGTGATAGGGTCACGAACAAGGATAGACTCAGACGTCTTATTGCAACGCATCCATCGAGCAGGTTCGAGCGTGGGCTTTGGAAACTGCATTGGCCTTTCAACAGTAGTAATACAAGGATGACGGTCAGGTATAGTTGGTACCGCGGTTGTTGTTCTAGAGTTGTTACTACTTCTGCTTCCCTCGCTGCTGGTCGTATTTGCAGTACCACACGTGCTTTCAGTTGTAGATCGTATATCTTTGCATAGAATCATAGTAGTTTTTGCTGTTTCTGTTTAAATTCAAGTTTGAAAATTTGTGACATTAAACTAAGTTTCAGTTGCACTCATTTTTTGGGAGTCGAGTCGAGAGTCGAGAGTCGAGATTGGTTGGAAGTTGGGAGTTGAATGAGGAGGAGTCTTGAAAGAAAAGTGGCATACTCCGATGATGAGTAGTCTCGTTCAAAGTCATAGTAACGGCAAGGCTAACTTTACATGTTAATTTAGATTCATGGACGGAAAGTATTATCTATTTTTCTATTTCTCCACATACACCTACCGGGTAGATACGGTAGACACTCTCTAGATTCTCTAGACAAGACTCATCTTTGAATGATGAATACATGTACAATGTACATACATTGTGTTGTACATCCCTAATGGGCGGTCTAGACATGGCTCGTCTCTTAAGATGATTCCAACAAAACTAAAAAATATCTCCAAAAATGGAATCGTTTATTGTTCCAAACGTAATCTTTTTCTCAAATTTCAAGAACCCTATATTAATTTAGGCGTTAATGTACATAAGCAATTCGTCAAACTTCGACAATATGTGAAAAATTGCCTTAAGTCCCATTCAAATGTCTGTCCCTATTTAAGGCGCTTGCCAAGAATAAAGTCAGTGAATATGCTCTTTATGACACGACTCAAGAAGTTATCTACCCGCCTTCTCGAACTCGAACTCCTTGGCATGTACATGTGCATGTACATGTACATGTGCATGTGCATGTACATGTACATTTACATGTAGGATACCATCAATCATCAAGCGAGAAGTTGGTGAGCTGGGAACGAAAATCGCACTTATCGAATTTCACAATGGAGAAGTCACCTTCAACTTGCTGTTAAGATTAAAATCCCACTCCGTGACTTTTCTAACTCTCTACCAAATACGGTTGTAATAACGCTGTTATGTTACGCCACTCCCTAACTGTACTGAAGGTGT
>Ga0115008_10001760_pt1 | contig 17773 bp, 10 predicted proteins | sample FraStrMetagenome_FD_87164 | JGI IMG/M metagenome (GOLD analysis project Ga0115008, IMG submission 87164) | Marine eukaryotic phytoplankton communities from Arctic Ocean - Fram Strait ARC3M Metagenome | ecosystem: Environmental > Aquatic > Marine > Oceanic | place: Fram Strait | collected...
CACTTGCCAACAGGCTAAGCCGTTCCCTACCAATTCAAATTCATTGAATTCCCAGACTACTTTTTTATCGCGGGTGATTTCAAATATTTGTGGATTGTTTGGACCGGCATGGCAGTTACCCACAATAAAATTTCCATTCGCTCTTTCCTGGAGGCAGGTCATCCATTTCAACTCGATATTCGTACCCGGCACCTTGCCCTTAATTTCCCAGACCACTTTCTTTTCGGGGGTCACTTCAACCACACTGTTTCCACTTCCGGATGCAATCAGAGTATTTCCATTCCTTAAGCGCATGGCCCCATACACCCGGGTCTTGATTAAATAATCCCAGACCACTTTACCATTTTTATCGTATTCCGTAACCACACCGGGTTGCTCAGAACAGACGAGCAACGTACCCTGAGGGGTGGCTCGTGCCCAACGGGAACTCTGAGTGCCACCGGGTTTAAGGTTAAAGGAATGTTTTAATTCCCCGGAACGATCCACATTGATCACGCGCCCTACTCCACTCTCCACAATCTGGGTATCTCCATTAGCGAGTCGGGAAAAAGCATGTACATTCACCCCCTTACCTGTATTGCCGTTGGCGGTGGCACAGTCGTAATCCATCACTATTTTCTTACCAAGGGTGATTTCTTTCACATCCTGCCAGGTCTCATGAAAAAGTATATTTCCATTGGATAACATGTGCACATCGTGATGTCCGGCATGGCCTTTCGCTTGACCCGCTGTTTTATGTGACCAGATGACATCGCCATTGGCCTCGGTAATTGCGAGAATGTTTTTACCGTACGAGGCACTGACCAGAACCAGCCGATCGGCATGTAAAAAAGTTGCTGTTAAAAGAAAGACAAAAAGACCAATAATTCGAGTATGCATTGAAGTAAGGGAATGAGGGTTAATTTGAAATATCAATTATGCCCCATATTTCAAAACTATGTCAACCGAGTATTGCGTAGAGGGCGGCAAAAATCAGAGCAATCCGGCTTGCTCCAGTTGGCTGAGCTTTTTTAATTTTTCGCGAATTTTTGTTCGGTAACGCTGATCGTTGAACCCATACCGGGCACTCAATCCAGTCCTGAATTTCTTTAAATTTACGAATCTCCATTTTTCTGATCAGAAATCGAAGATCACCCTCATCTCTCTTGTAACTTGGAAGAGCACGACGGTTTATTAATTTCAATACACTTATTTTATATGCTAACTACACACCAGGTTATAAAATAATTTAACGTCCGTCGGTAAAAACAGGTTGGGTCCAGGCATAATACTCCCGCAGGGAACCGTCGGCCTTTTTCACCCGGTGGGTGATCATGCAGCGGAGGTAGTCCTTTTTGGCTTCGTATGAAGCCTGGTTTCCGGAAACGGTTTCTTCCACTTCCCCGCCCGGTCCAATAAATTCAATAACAGTACCGGGCTTACCTTTCTTCACTGGCCGGCCAAACAGGAATTGAGAAGTAAGCTCCCGTGCGGTTTCCTCTTCATCGATTTCCACCTCAATCCGACTATTGGCAACCATCACTTTTTTCAGAATCACGCCGGAGGAGGAGTAGAAATCGCCCCGGTTCATTGCCAGGGTAATAGCATCCGAACTGAGATCGTTGGAGCGAACCATAACCCAACCGCGACCGGGGTTATCATATTTTTCATCCCACTTGGCAAACTTATGGCTATCATCAGACGCTACTCCATAAATAGTCATCCCTTTATCGAGTAACGCATTCCAAAGAGATGAAGTGGAGGGACGGTGGGCATCGCCAAAATTTTTGGTCATGGGGTGAGCGTTATAGAGCTCGAATAGATAAAGGTCTTTCACGGGATATAACTCAGCGGGGCGAATAATGGGGGCATTGGGATGATTTAATATGGTAATCCCTCCAGCTTTCTTCGTTTCATTAACCTGCCATTGGACGACCTTCGATCGGTTTTTGTCCTTAAATTCCCAGGGAACCAGACGAGACACATTCATCGCCGTACTATGAACTGGACCGGTTACTTCCTCCCCAGGTACAAGAAGAAAATCATCCCGTATTTCCCCGTCCAGTTTTATGGTGGAAGGATCAATGTACTTATTATGTTCACTGAGAATAAGAAAATTATAGCCATGATCGTGGTACCATTGAGCCACCACTTCGGGAGTGGAATCGGCATGCCCACAAAGTTTTGTGTGAACATGGGTATTTCCTTTGTACCACTTTTCCGCAAAAGAAAAATGAACTAAAGGAAGTAGGCAGCAGGCAACAGTAAATGATTTCATAACACTTAGCCTACTTTTGCTTAGATTAGGTTGCAACTAAGAGATGAAACCCTCCAGATAAAAAATCCGAAGGGTAATTTGAGCGAACGTGAAGAACTATCGACCGTCAGTAAAAACGGGTTGAGTCCAGGCGTAGTATTCGCGGAGGGAACCGTCCTTATTTTTTACTCGGCGAGTGACTTTTGCCCGCAGATAAGCTTCTTTAGTTTTATAAGATGCGGACAAACCAGTAAATGTCTTATGTACTTTTCCTCCCGGACCGATAAATTCGATAAAAGTACCCAGTTCTCCTTTGCTGACCGGACGACCAAAGAGAAATTCAGAAGCCAATTCACAAGCGGTTTCTTCTTCATTAACAGATAACTCGATATGATTGGCTCCACGCTCTAACTTTTCCAACATTACTCCCGAAGAGGAATAAAAGTCTCCCTTAAGCATAGCTGCAGTAAGAGAATCAGAACTCAGTTTTTTCGAACGCACCATGACCCAACCGCGACCCGGATTGTTTTCTTTCTCTCCCCATTTCTTTAGTTTATGGGCATCATCAGAGGACACTCCATATATGGTCATACCCTTTTCGAGAAGGGCGTCCCACAACACTTCCAGACTGGGTCGATGAGCATTTCCAAAGCTGTGAACTCCTGGATGAGCATTGTAGAGTTCAAACATAAAGAGATTTTTTACCGGAGAAATTTCGTGAGTATGAATTGGCCTGCCCCAGTTTGGGTGATTAAGAATGACCGCACCACCCGCTTTTCGTGTCTCATCGACATGGTTCTGAATTACCTTCGAACGGTTCTTATCTTTAAATCCCCAGGGAACCAAACGGGAGACATTCATCGCCGTGCTGTGAACCGGTCCGGTTACTTCCTCTCCAGGAACGAGAAGGAAATCATCCCGTACTTCACCCTTCAGTTTAACCGTGGATGGATCGATAAATTTATTATGCTCACTGAGTATCAGGAAATTGTACCCCCGGTCATGGTACCATTGGGCAACCGCATCAGGTGTGGTGTCTGCATGTCCACAAAGTGTAGTGTGGACATGGGTATTGCCTTTGTACCAGGATTTGGAATGAACAAGGCATGGGATAAGGAGGATAACAAGGAGGGCGGGAATGTACTTCATGATACTTACTACCATTAAATTTGAAGGATATATAGTCAACAACCATGGCAAAGTGCCGAATCAAGTTGCGATAGCATTGAGTCCACACAGAATGTCATTGTGAAACCTAAAATCATTACTGCTCTCCTCGTTTTTTTCGCCACACAGATTATTTGTAAAGGTGAACTCAATATAGCAAAACCGAATAAACATCCTTATGTCGATCCTGCGGCTGGGCGTGAGAATTATAAGTTATCTGGAGAAAAGGTAAATGAAGCCCGGGTCTACGATTTTTACCAAAGGCAGGCGGATTACTATATGGCGAACCCGAATAAGACCCCTGATATCCTGCCCTCCTACCCTGGACTGGATGCCGGTCTGCATGGCCACTGGGGGAAATATAATCAAAATAATCATAATGACGGCCGTTGGAATGAAGGGGACACGGGAGAACATTTTTCTCATGTGGTAAAGGGCAAAGGCTTGAATGTGGAAAAAGGAATCTGTGTAAAACTAGGTGCCGGTCATATGCTGTCCGCTTGTTTTGACACAAAGTCCCTTTCTTACCGTGCCGTTTGGCAGGATGGATGGGTAAATTTTCAACCATTCCGTTGGGGTTCATCGCGCGGTGCAAATATTAATGGAAAGACCTGGTTTTCTATTCCCAAAGCTGAAATGCCCAAAGGAGGAGAATATCTCGGCTTACACCGGTTTGGAAAACGGGTGGTATTCGAATATCAAATTGGAGATACAAAAATCCAGGACGAACCATGGGCTGGAGAAAATTCTTTCTATCGAAGAATCGATCTCCTGAACCCGGTTACAAAATTATCGCTTCCCTGCAAGGTAATGGATGGGGCCATTAAGGTGGAAGTAGTCGAATCAAATGGCATTGAAAAAGCAGAATGGAAACAAGGTGAACTCATTTTCCAAAATGCCTCCTCAGGTGCTTCGTTAATCATTCGAATATCCAAGGAAAAAAAACCGGTGGAAGAAAATTCCGTTCTCGCTCATCTAAAATCAGAAAGAAAAATCGTAAAGCGATGGAATAAGACCCTTAAAGTACCGGGGAAACTGGGTAATTCGAACGGGTCCAATTATGTAGTCGATACTCTGAATGTTCCCTACAACAATCCATATAAAACTGTGATGCAATTAACCAGTATGGCTTTTTTACCCAACGGTAATGCCTTAGTTGCGACTCTCCCCGGGGATATTTGGTTGGTCAAAGGAATTTCAGATGATCTTACAAATATTACCTGGCAACGCTATGCCACTGGGTTTAACCAACCCATTGGCATTCATGTCGATGAGGACGGAATCTTCGTTCTGGACCGTCTGCAAATTTCTGTTCTTCACGACACCAATGGGGATGAAGAAGTCGACCACTATGAAAAATATGCCAACGACTTTGGTGGGTTTGACCGTAGTCATACTCACACCTTTGGACTGCACCGGACGAAGGACAAATCGTTTCACTTCATCCAATTGACAAGTGTATTCCGTACGGGCCCGGACCGGGTGACAAAAAAAGTAGCCACCGGAGTTCGTAACTGCATGGCAGTTGGAGGATCGGATGATTACTTCTGGGCAGGACCACAGGAAGGAACCTGGACACCGACCTCGGCAATCATCGAGGTCAATCAGGGAGAGGAGTATGGATTAGGTGGAAAGGGTATATCCCCTCCCCTTTGCTATGTTCCCCGTGGGATTGATAATTCAACCGGAGGAATGAAGGAGATAACCAGTGAGAAATGGGGACCCTTTAAGGGTTCTCATGTTGGACTGAGCTACGGATCGGGAACCTACTACTTAATCCTTCGGGACGCTACCGGTTCTCGCCCACAGGGAGCAGTGGTTCCTATGGAAGGAGAATTTTTGGCCGGAGTGATGCGTGGCGATTTTCATCCCAAGGATGGCCAACTCTATGTAGCCGGACTGGATGGTTGGGGAGACTATTCCATTGAGGACGGTTGTTTCCACCGAGTACGATACACCGGGGGAAAAGTTCGAAAACCAAAGGGGTTTAAGATTCATAGCAACGGTGTGAGAATTGATTTCACCACCAAGCTCGATCCCCGTTCAACATCCTTGGTAAAGAATTACTTTTCTCATGCCTGGAATTATGAATATGCGAAGCGATACGGTTCCCCTGAATTTTCCGCTAAGGTTCCGGAAAGTCTTGGACATGACCGAGTAGATATTCGATCCGTAAAATTACTGGAGAATGGAACATCTATTTTCGTGGAAATGCCCGACCTTGAACCAATTATGCAATTGCACATTCGTATGCATTTACAGGATGCCGACGGTACGGAATTTAAAACTGATCTGTTTTGCTCCCCAATGTTCCCGGACAAACCGTACTCATTAAAAGGACTGGCAAAACCAAGAAAAGATAAGCTTTCCTTTGTATCCCTTCGAGTCGCAAACCAGGACTCGAAAAAGAAACCAGACTATACCGGTGATACGATTGAAGGGGAACGGGAGATTCGTATCGAGACCATAAGCGGTCTGAAATATTCCAATACTTTACTTGAAGCAAAACCCAATGAAGCACTGGCTTTAAAATTAAAAAATGTCGATGCCATGCCCCATAACCTGGTGATAATCGAACCGGGCTCGACCCAAAAAGTGGGAGAGGCCTCTTTTAAAATGATCAGCGATCCTAAAGCCGGGGAGAAAAACTATGCCCCGGATCTGAATGAAGTGTTACATATCATCCCGGTCATTGAACCGGGTAAAATACATACCCTTCATTTCCGGGCTCCGAAAAAACCGGGGGATTATCCATTTATCTGCACCTTTCCCGGTCATTGGATGGCGATGCAGGGAATCCTGCGGGTGAATTAAAAGAAGGTCCTTTTCGCTCGAACCGAATCTAAGAATTAACTTATTTTCACGACAACCCGATCATATCCAACCTGACGGGTGTAGGATTCTTCTTTTTCAATTCGGGGTTCAAAAGAGATTAGCTTTATACTTTTTACCTGTTTGCACAAAGACTTGAGCAGGCAACGAATAATTAATCGGGCCTGCGGAGCACCGAGGCAGTTATGAATCCCAAAGCCGAAGCCAATGTGCGGGTTTGGCATACGATCCAATATCACTTTATTGGGTTCTTTAAATACAGACTCATCCCGATTTGCAGATGGCCAGCACAGTCCGACCCGCCCCCCCGCCGGAACCTCATGATCCGCCACACTGGCGGCATGCGGACAGGTTCGGGCAATCGCAGTGAGCGGACTTACATAACGAACAAATTCTTCGCAGGCGGTCATGATGTAGCGCTCATCTTCTCCAAGAAAACCAAGGGCTTCCGGATGTTCGGCAAGGTAGACAATGATGCTACTGACCACATTAATTACGGTATCTTTGCCACCGGCAAAAGTGACATTGGCGATCCCCTGTTTTTCTGTAAAACTTAACTTTTCTCCATTCATCTCCGCGTGGTTAAGCATACTAAAAAAATCATCTCCCGGCTCCCGTTCGGCTCGGGCAAATTGTTCTGCAGTGTAGTCCTCAAGTCCGCTTCCTTCCGTCAGTGCATGCATCCCCCACTCCATCCATTTGTCTGCTTCTGAATCAGGAACCTTTAATAATCTGGCTAATGCACGGCATTGCAGGGGCAGGGCAAATTGGTTAACGGCTTCCACTTCCCCCACATCGATTATATTCGCGACCATTGATGTGACCATCTTTGCCATATCCTCGATATAGTCTGCATGAGTCGGACGAATAAAGAACGGCTCCACCAGCGCACGAAAATCGGTATGCTGGGGTGGATCCATCTCGATCGGAATTTGGCGCATTGAACGAAGTCCCTCCTCTGAATGAGGAACCACCTGAAATGGGTTATCGCTGCTGAACTCCTTCCAATTCTTCGCCGTTTTCCGCAGTTCTTTTAAGCGTAGAATGAAGGGGATTCTTTCACCATTAAACTCAGTGAATTGTATGCCTGAACTTGCTCGGGCCTCCTCAAAGCTGTCTTGGTGTTGTGGCATAATTAAATACTCGAAGAATATCTTTTGTTCCAATACCGAAGGCGAGGACTAAGAATGTATTCCATAAACTGAAACTACCATGAACCTCTTTTTAATAGAGGGTGAACATATACCATATAAAATTGAACATCAGAGAATTCTGACCACGGGGTAAGTGTACTGTCAAGTATGCTCGTTATTAATTCGTTATATTGTGTGGAGCATATGGCCTTTACAATTTAATTGAGGCGGGCACCCAGTCCTCCTCCATAACCAGCGAGCTCGAGGTAAGCGCTGCCAATCCGTTTCCCTTTTTCATTCAGGACCTCACAGGCACCTTCCCAATATGCATTATCCGATCGGTTGCCCGTAAATTCCTGCTGATCGAGTAAGGGGCGTAAGCGATACACTTCCTGCCCCTTGGTGGGATGAATTACTGAGACCTCGACTGTGGTGGGATATTGGAGTCCCGTTTTTGGACTGGTCCATGTATCAAGGGTTTCCCAGGAAAAGTTTTTCTCATACACCCTTTCCGTCTTTCCCTCCTGATCAATCCAGTAAACTGCTGACCACGGATCACTGCCCCCGTCTTTTTTCCGTAAACGATAGGCTTTTAGCTCGGTCCCATCGTCCAACTGCATACAAGTCCAATCCCACCCGGCTAAATCTTCCCCCAGTTGACTGGATGAAATTTCGTGATCCATCCAAGCAGTTCCTTCGACTGGAATCTCTACGCCATTCTGATGAAGTGTGCCCGTTGCCTGGAGACGGGTGTAGGACCAGTACCAACTGACCGAGGCTGGATCAGACCCTTTTCGACTCAACCCACGATCTCCGAAGGATACTAATGGCTTTGTCGGATGAAGAGTGAGTTCAAGCTTTCCTCCCCCGGGGTAACGAGTAATGATTTCGTGTCCCATTCCGTCTTCAAGAAGACTCACCTTTATTCCGCCCACATTTAATTGAAGAGTTTCCCGTGAAGCAGTTGCCTGCCAACCCTCTCGTACTACTCGTTCGTGTTGAAGATATTTCCCCTCTTCTAAATCGCTAAGCGCACTGTGGAGCAAAAAAAGATTTTGATTACCAAAGTGAGCATTCGAAGACTGCCCGGACTTCTTGGAATCGCCTGCCAGGCGAAAGATCGTGGATTGGAATCCGAAATGTTTTTTCGAATCAACCGTATTTAAATGTCCGACCCAATACCACCATTCAATACCATGCTCGGGGTGGGAACCATGATCCCGTGGAAGAACGGGCACATAATCGGGAGTAGGCACGCGATACCCTTTAGAGGAGCGGACGGGGGGTTCAATCCATTCAGCCAATAAAAGGAACGGAGAAATAAGAAAGAAAAGTAAGAAAAACTTCATTTGCGTTTAAAATTCCAATAAGCAGATGCTAGGCAACCCGAGAGAAAACCAGTCAGAACTAACAGGATCCCAAAGATGAGAAAATCGGTGTAAGGGACATGCCAGAGGAGAGTCCATCCAAACGACTGTACATTGATCACTTTGACCAACAACCAACCAAGAACCAATCCGATCAGGGAACCACTTATCCAGGCAGCCAACCCGATTCCCGCACCTTCTAATCCTGCAGAAAGCAAAAACTGACGATTGGAAAAGCCAAGGTGACGCAGAGTAAGCCAAGTACGGGCGGATTCATCAAAGATCGAAAAAAGACCGAGTAACAGTCCGGCAAAGGCAACCACCAATCCGATAATATTGAGTGCGGATGTCGCTTTAAAAGTCTGTTCGAAAATACCCAGTGCCACATCCCTTAATTCTTTACCATTGCGAACATCTAAGCCTGGGAAAGCGAGGCGCAGGCGATCACGAACCTCGTTCACATCGGTTCCCTCTTTTAAGTACAGGCTTACATTGATGGGTCTTTCGGATTGAGTCCATGACTTCCAGGTTTTTATATCGACTGCGGCGGTGCCAAACTCATTTCCATAATCCGAAAATATACCAACCGGAGAAATTTTCTTTCGACCGGACGGCGTATACAGAAAAGTCGACCCTCCATTAATCAAATCAAACCGCCGTGCAAAAGTCTCACTAATTAAAGCAGGCTCTGCTCCCTCCTCGGCAATGAATGAGCCGGGTGGTTTGTACCAAAGTTGTTTAATTGAAGTGGTCCATGCCTTCATATCCACTCCGGATAAAATAGTAATTCCCTCCTTTGGTTTCGCATAGGAGATATAAACCACATCCGCATAGGCAATCGTTTCGTCCTGGACAAGCTCCTCCATGATGGTTGGATCGATACCGTTGATCGTTCCCGCACCCGTAACTCCCCGTTCCGAGATGTAGAGTTCTGCCTGAAAACGAATATCGAACCATTCCTCGATCGTATAGCGAAAACTGTCCACCATTTGAAACATACCAGTCACCATCCCCACCGCCACCACCAGTCCAGCCACTGCCAGTCGATGCCTGCTCGAACCATCCTGTAATCGGCTACAGGCTAAACGACTGACCGGTTGTGTACAAACGGGACGAAACCAACTCGCAAGCATAACCAAGGCATGGCCTGCAAGGAGTGCCGAGCCCAGGATCCAGAAACCGGCAGACAGAAATCCGCCCACCGGTATTTTACCCCCACCCTCCAAGGATAGGGGTGGGAACAAAAGACATACTCCACCCGAAAGTAACAGGAACAATCCAACCTTTGGTTTTTGCAACCAGGTAAAGCCAGGTGACCAGTCACCCTTGGAAAGAACCTGAGCCGGTGGGGTTTGCATCGCGTCGCGAGCCGGTAGCCAACCAGCAAGCAGGGTAAAGAAAAGACCCAATCCCACCCCGAACACACAATCCATCCAGGTAAGTGAAATCGCATCCAGTGTAGTCGCAAAATAAAGCGCATTTACGGTGTCCGCTAACATCTGGGCGGAAAAATAAGCAAAGAACCAACCCACTCCAATCCCCGCAACTGATCCAATTAATCCAATGATAATTGATTCAAACAAGGAAACAAGAAAGAGAACCTGCCTACTTACACCTAGAGAGATCAGGGTGGCAAATTCAGTTCTTTTACGAACCACGGCCGCGTCCAGAGCCTGTAAGATAAGATAGGCTCCGACCAAAATTGCAATTAGGGAAAGAATGGTGAGGTTCAGGCGAAAGGCCGCGGTCATGGCCGCCCGGTCGACCGCCCGGTTTTCGGTCGGGCTCAGGGAGATATTTTCCGGAAGCCCACGGGTTAGGCGTTTTTCAACTTCATTGAGGTAGCCGGAATCCTGTCGAAGGTCTGGCCGATTGAGAATAACTTCGACCCGGTTGATTTCCCGGGGTCGGCTAAGGAGTGATTGAACGGTGGGAATATCTGCGATGACCAAGTCGTCCGGTAAAGCCGAGCCGTCCGGCTTTATAATTTTTCGGATCCCCATTTGCTGACGGCGACCACTGGCAACAATAGTGATCTCACCACCCTCCTCCACACCAAGTTTATCCGCAGTGGCTTGGCCAATCCAGACTAAGTTTTCACTCCCCAGCCAATCATACCAGGAAGATTCATCCTCACCAAAATCAATTTTATTTTCGACCAAGTCAGGCAGGTTGGCCAGTGACATTAAGTCGAGTCCGACCAGACGAAGTTGCTGGGCAGGCTGACTTTCGGAATCAAGTGCAGTGACAGAACCTTCTATAACTGGCACCATATGCCAATCTGGATCTCCCGCCAAATTACTCAGCTTCGGCAAAACATCAGTGGATAATCTCTGGGTTGGTGATTCGATCAGAAAATCGCTCTGTCCGGAAACCGCCTGATTAAAAAGGCCAAAATTGGCCGAAGCTGAACGGCTCGCCTGGCGAATTCCATTAAATGCCCCCACACCGACCGCAACGATGGCAAGGAGTAAAAGATAACTACCCAGCTTTTGCTTCCAATGCCTAAGTGTTGTCCGGACAAGAAGGAGCAGGACGAGGCGGAGAGAATGAGGAAGTATGGACATGCAGGAGCTTAGACCAGCGTTCCATCTTTCATGGAAATCACCCGGTTACAAATCCGAGTGGATGCCTGGTCATGGGTAACTAATAGAAGGGCGACCTGAAACTCTTTTGACAAATCTTCCAACAGGTCAAGAACCTGTCCGCCAATATCAGAATCCAAGCTGCCAGTTGGTTCATCGGCAAGGATTAGGTTCGGCCGGTGAATCAAAGCACGTGCAATAGCCACTCGCTGGCACTCCCCTCCACTCAACGCATCCGGTTTATGATGGGCCCGATGAGACAAGCCAATCGCATCAAGTAACTTCTCGACTCTTTCCATTCGTTCCCGTTTGGGCATATCAACTAACTGCGCAGGGAATTCTATATTTTCCATCGCTGAAAGTGTGGGCAAAAGATGAAAGGATTGAAAAACATACCCGATTGACTGCCGCCTGGTTTGCTCAAGATTTTTTGGGCTCATATCGTTAAGGGATACACCACCCAACCTGATTTCACCCTGGTCCATTGATTCAATCCCACAAATACAATTGAGCAAAGTGGATTTACCACTACCACTGGGACCCATTAATGCAACCCGTTCTCCCACGTCTAATTTAAGATCGACCCCCTTCAGAACATCAACCTGTCCAAATGACCTATGGAGCGAGTTTATCTCCAATGCAAATTGTTGAGTACTCCCGGTATGCGGGGATGAAGAGGAAGAAATCATAAACCCATCTTACTCATGATAGACAAAAAGTCCAAAAGGGAATTGTGGAGACTCCCCCCTCTTTGAATAATTCGGCTCAGCATTTGACGATCTGTCCCAGAAACCTCAGTCAACGCCTCTGGTGATAAACCTGAACCCTTCATATTTACTGGGGTTTCAGAGCATGGTATTTCGGGTTCGATTCGCGTCACCTCCACCAAAGTTTCAAAGTCGTCAGACTGCGAAAATTCCTGTTTGGGAGTGGCATTCAGGGCGGTTTGCGTCGCCTTTTCAAGATCCAACCTGAGGTTTCTGGCTCTAGGCACTCCTTTTGCGAACACGGGATGATTCAATCCGTGGCACTCGGGTCTGTGCTTCAATAGCTCTCTTTCGAGTTCCTTGGTAATCGGGATTCTTGAGTCCAGGCGATTCTTGGTCGTTGCATCTCTCGGAAGTATGTGCGGCGTTTTCAAGTCGAATTACCATGTCGGTCTACTTGAGTTTGACCAGTTCTCCGTGCCTGAGGCTCCTTAGTGCTGCTGTTAGGTAAACAATCGATCGGTAGTCCGGAAGAATTTCAAAAAATTATGCCCAACCGCATAAGCGATTCCCGATTGAGTTGCGTTATCGTAAAAACGTCCTACCAAAGACTAGGATGATATGCTTTCCGACTCTTCGATATCCTCGAGCCTCTTGGCCACGTTTTGGAGAAGACGGTCCTCCTCATCAAGCATACGGGTAAGTTTTTTTAGGCGACTCCCCCGCCCCACCAAGCCTCGTTTGCTCGTTATCCGGCTCTCTAAATTAGCTACTAGCTTCTCCAAAGCAAAAACGGCATTTTCCAATTCCTTGTCCAAGGTTCCGACTTGTTCCTCCATTCGGCGCCTTCCATCCGTATCGGCACTGGAATTAGAAAGGGTTTTTATAAAAGAAAAAATGACAAGTCGTTGTGATATGGTAATATATTTCAACATAGTTCGTAAGTAGCCTATTAACGCAAAGCGTTTTTAGCACATGGCATATCGGGGTTGATTTTCTACACCTCTACAAAAGTGTAACTGCTTTGCCCTGTTCTATAACCTAATCCGGTAAAGAAGATGTTTCTAAGTTTAGCTATGATATTAAATGAAAAGATTTTCAGGTTTAAGCTATCAATTCATTAATCACATTTCCACCGAACTGTGAAAGTTGTTTGTATCTCCCGGCATGGTAATAGGTCAGTTTATTATCGTCCAAACCGAGTAAGTTAAGCCAGGTGCAGTGGACATCACGGATATGGTGGACGCACTCTTCTGCTTCCGCTCCAATCTCATCAGTGGCTCCGATGGTATACCCTGCCTTAGTTCCACCACCCGCGAACCACATGGTCATGGCTTTGGGATTATGATCTCTTCCATAGCTTGCTCCTCCACCTCTTATTCCATTGTCCGGGGTGCGTCCAAACTCGCCACACCAGACAACCAGGGTGTCTTCGAGGAGACCGCGTGCTTTGAGGTCACCTAGGAGAGCAGCGATTGGTTTGTCAACGGAACGGATAAGAGAGCCATGAGCTCGCGAAATATAATCGTGACTGTCCCAGTTCCCAGCGTAGGCCTGAACGAATCGGACACCCTTCTCGACCAACCGACGGGCTAATAGACATTTCCTTCCAAATGAATCTGTCTTGCTGTCTCCGATGCCATAGGCCTCACGGGTCTGTTCCGTCTCTCCATCAATATCAAGAATCCCCGGGACTTCCATCTGCATACGGTAAGCCAGTTCATAGGAAGACATACGGGCATTCAGTTCATCCTGTTGCGGACGCTTTTGGAAATGTTTTTTATTGAGCTGAGCAAGTAGGTCGAGGTTACTTCGCTGGTCCTCGCGGGTCATTCCTTTGGGTAGGTTAAGATCGAGGATCGGGCTACCTTCTGGTCTCAGAGGCGTGCCCTGGTAATCTGCGGGAAGAAAACCGTTGGACCAGTTGCTAGCACCACCCTGGGGGTAACTGGATCGAGGCAGGACGACAAAGCCGGGCAGGTTGTCATTTAGCGTGCCTAAGCCATAGGTTACCCAAGAACCAACGCCAGGGTCACCGCCAAAACGGTTACCTGTATTAACATGATAACAGGCAGTTGGATGGTTAACTGATTCGACCTGACACCCGCGGTAGAAGCACATGTCGTCCGCGTAATTTTTTAAATGATGCCATTCAGATGAGAAATCCGCTCCACATTTTCCGGCTTTTATAAAATCAAATGGACTTTTTACGAAATAACGATCCCCCGAGGACATGGCACTCTCACGTTCGCCATTCCGCTTGAATCGCTGGAGGTGTCTTTTATCAAGTTCCGGTTTGGGGTCGAATGTATCGATATGTGATGGGCCACCTTCCATCATTAAAAAAATGCAGCGTTTTGCTTTTGCTGGATGATGTGGACCTATCGAATGAATACTCTCTGCCTGTGCGAGGGAGGAAAATGCAAGTGATCCAAGCCCTGTACTCAAACCATAGAGAGCCTCCCGACGGGAAAGATTGGCGACAAAATTTTGCTGTTTCATAAGGTGTATCCGAGTTATGACCTAATCTAGGTAGGCGAATTCATTCGAGTTAAATAGAACAAGGCAAATATGAGCAAGTCCCCGGGTGCGTGCATCCGTGTCACTGCGCTGAAGATCCGGTTGGTAAGGTTCGAAAGCCGGAAGAAATTCCCAAAAATCATAGGGCTCTCCCGTTTTTTCAGCCATTACCGTTCTTTTAATCTTTTTTGGGAAGGACGGTGCGACTGGTTTCTTTTGACTCTCGGATCTCGTTGCACTCTTCCAATGTGTAACACAAAGCTCGACTTCTTCTTTGCCTGGTACACGTCCCAGAGCAAGCTCAAAAGCCCTTTGAATCACCTCCGATTCATGGCTTCTTTCCTTTAATAGACGATCGGCAAAAGCAAGTGCCCGGTCTTGCACTTCTTCCGCGTTCAAAAGAGTAAGAGCTTGTGGGGCAACTGTGGATGATTCACGAAGTTCACAGGATGTATCAGAACCGGGTTGGTTAAATGCCTCCAGGAATGGGTCACGTAATCCACGTAGTTTTTCCGCGTAGATGGTACGCCGATTTCTTTGTCCGGGAAGTGGATCAGGTTCATAGACAGAGGCAGTACCTCCCATGATTTGCCGTGGTTGGAAAGCAACTTCTTGATTAATGTCAGGCCTAGCGGGAATCCCACCCACATCTGGATTCAATTCACCGCTAATTTGCAACATAGCATCGCGAATTTCTTCTGCTACTAGACGGCGTGGAAGAAAATAGGCATAGAATTGATCTTTAGGATCTTTCTCATCGAGTGATTTCGGGTCTGGATGCAGGCTACTACGACGATAGGTTTCAGATGTTAAAATTAAATGATTCAGCTTTTTTACAGACCATTCGTTTCTCATGAACCAATCCGCCAAATAATTAAGCAATGCAGGGTGCGTGGGCAACTCACCGGTGCCACCAAAATTGTTAGGATTCCCGGCCAGACCGCGACCAAAATGCCATGACCAAATACGGTTAACCATGACCCGGGCAGTAAGTGGATTTTTCTCATCCACGATCCATTTGGCCAGTGCCAAGCGTCGCTTTCCTTTGTCTTTTGGAAAAGGACTTGCATTCATACCTCCAAGGGACTCTGCAGCGCTCAACCCACCAGGTTCCACTGTATCCCCCTTTGAATAAACATCCCCTCCGCTGTAAATGACATCAGAATCAAAATAACCTGCCTGCCATGGCTTTTTAGGCATATTGATACGACCTTGCACATTTTTTTTGGTTATGGTTTTTCCGGTGTAAACGGCATGTGTTAGGGATTGTACGCGGTCTAATTCTATCCGGTGTCGAATTAAGTTTTTATAAATTCGTGATTGGGATGCTTCATCGCCAGGATCCAATCCATTATCTCCCACTTTGGCACTGCCTGTCTCCTCCTTTTTTAACCGCGTCATTTTTTTCTGAAGCTCGGTATTTTGTTTCTCGTAAAAGGAAATTTTGGATTGAACGAACTTCGTGAAGGAATCAAAACCCTCTCTAGATTCGTAGGGAAGAAATGACGCGTTACGCTCGGCAAATTGCGTGGTCGAAAAGACAGCCATCATACCGTAATAATCTCGAGTCGGAACAGGATCGAATTTATGATCATGGCACTTGGCGCATTGCATGGCGTGGGCAAGAAAAGCCTGCCCTACTGAATCAGTCACATCATCAAGCCAAAGTTGACGTGTCTCCTTGAACACACTCATCCCCGTCTGTTCCCATGGGCCCATGCGAAGGAATCCGGTTGCAACCAGATTTTCGACCTTCGTCGAGTCCATCTCATCCCCCGCAAGTTGTTCTTTCACAAAATGATTGTACGGTTTATCTTTATTGAATGAATGGACGACATAGTCTCTGTATCGCCATGCATTGGGTCGAGAGTAATCATTTGCGAACCCACCGGAATCGGCGTATCGAGCCACATCCAACCAATGTCGCGCGAAATGTTCACCGTAATGAAGTGAAGCCATTAACTTCTTGGCATAGACGGATATCGCATTCTTTGATTTTTTGAAATCTTTTTCAAATTTCCTGACATCCGTAGGTTGTGGAGGTAAACCAGTTAATCCAAAGGAAAGACGACGATATAGTTCATGGGCAGAGGCATCGGGTGCAGAATTTAATCCGATCTCCTTCAGTTTTCGGTTTACAAACCAATCAATTGGATGTTTGCCAGTTGGAACCTTCTCTACCTCGATAGGACGGTAAGCCCATAATTTTTCGGTCTCGTAGCGGCGGTTCTGCCAGTCTTCGGAAAGTGCCTTTGATGTGATTACTTTCTCACCCTCGGCATACTTTTCTTGAATCTCAAAAATTCGCTGGTCACTTGGCCACGGGGCCCCATAATCAATCCATTCACGAATCCACCCGGTCTCTTCATCGGTTAATTGATCAGTTTCCTTGGGAGGCATCTCAAGGTCCTCTTCTGCTCGGGTACTAAGAATATAAAGATAACTCTTTTCACCATGCCCCGGGATCAAGACTTCATCTTCAAAGATTTCTCCCCCCCGTAAGGTTGATTCACGGGTGCGCATATCAAACTCACTCTTTATCTTGTCCGTTTCGTCCCCGTGGCAAGCCATGCATTTCTCTGCAAAGAGAGGTTTTATGTGTAATGAAAAGAGCTTCTCCCCTTCAGTGGGTTCTTTCGAAAAGGCAGATACGAGAAAGATCAACGAAAGAATATGTGTCCGAAAAAACATTTTATTAAAGTGTTACCGATGTCGTCGTCATCAGCAATTTTCAAATGATGACTTTTCTAAATTTTTTTTGCATAATAAGAAAAGACCCATAGTACATCAAAGTTTCTTCCTAAGTTATCTAAGAAGATGAACTCTAAAGAATTTGTCGAGAGCGTTGATTGCAATTCTTCTGTGTTCAGTATCCTTAAGGAGTCCGTGCGGTGCACCAGAAATTTTAGTCAAAGAAGTAGGGACTCCAAGTTGTAATGCTTTTTGACGAAAAGCGTTTGCCCTAGTTGAAGGTTTATCGAGTTCGCCACATATAATAGCGACTGGCGGGTCATTTGGTGTAAGGTGATTTAATGGAGACTGTTTTAGATAGTTCTGAGGAACTTGGCGGTAAAAACCACCCATGAATTTTGACCAATTCAGAACTGTTGAATTTTGGATATGCGGGGAGGTCAGATCCGTCTGTGCCCCCATGCCGACGGCTGCATTCGGGCGGGCTATTGGGTCGCCTCCATTAAAAGTTGCTGCCATCACCGCTAGGTATCCA
>Ga0115008_10001766_pt1 | contig 17735 bp, 14 predicted proteins | sample FraStrMetagenome_FD_87164 | JGI IMG/M metagenome (GOLD analysis project Ga0115008, IMG submission 87164) | Marine eukaryotic phytoplankton communities from Arctic Ocean - Fram Strait ARC3M Metagenome | ecosystem: Environmental > Aquatic > Marine > Oceanic | place: Fram Strait | collected...
GTTAGGGCTAGGGTTAGGGTTAGGGTTGTTCGTTACGATCGACAAGAAATATACCACTCGAACGCACAAGAACAAGAACGGCTCGAACGGCAACGAACATGTTCGTTGCCGTGAGCATCTCTAATTCTATTTGAACACGCGTATCTTTGAGAACTAAAGAGCGAACTTTCATCAATTCCGTCCTTTTTTCTGAGATATCTTTATCCCGTAAAAAAATACCCAAAAAACTAATGTACCCGGTATATGTACCGGCACCCCTCCGCTAGGGGTGGCAGAAAGTTCGGAAAAAGTTTTTTTCATATGGAGTACCGGTATTGAAAAAACTTTTTCCGAACTTTCTCCTCCCCCCTAGCGGAGGGGTGGCATTCGCATAAAAGAGCTCACAGTAACTTTTTCATATATGGGACGCGCGTGTGACCGTACGAAAAGGAGGAAAATACTGTAATCAGCGAGAAGCGAAAATGTACGGGAATGAAAAAAAGGAACAGGGATTTCGTTTACCAATCACACATAAATTACACAACACTGTTCCAGCATTTCAACAAGCCCTTGATTATGCTACTGGATCATAATACATGTAGTTGCAGCTTAAACTTCTCTAAGATGATGTTAGCAACTCTTACATTCTTGGTGATGAATATTGCTACGTCGTTGGCGCAGCCGCAGCCGTCGCTGTTCCCCTCGTCTTCGCCGACGGACGTAGAGACAGGCTCTCCTTCTATGATGCCGACGATAATGAGAATTAATAAACAAATAAGAGATTGTAATATGACATTTACCCCATCCTCAGACGCCTCTCATAATAATACGCAGGAAAAGCTCATGCCCAGGTCGGAGAGTATTGATCAGTGGGAAAATGTGACTGCGTCGCATATTCATGGTTATCTCGAAAGTATCGCGAGGGATGACTTTGATGTAGTAAATGTAAATGTTATATTCGAGAATCAGACGTACGTAGGAGATAGCAATTTGAGGATTTATTTTGATTTGACAGTTATATATGCGGATAAGACGGAGGACAAAGATTTTGACATGAATGGAGGTGTCGGAGATGCGTTTATTACATGGAACTCGAGACAAATTTATATTGCTGAACTCAACGAGATAAATCCAGATGTATTTCCGTCTCCTCAAGATTTGGATGTATACATTGAACCGAGACGTGTAGAAGTTAACACTGCTTCTCCAACTTCTTCACCCGTCAGTGATGACTCTGGCGGGTTATCTACAACTCTATTTATGGTCATCCTCGCTTGCGCTGGGGGAGGATTAATTTCTCTATTATTTGCTTATATCTACATCCAAAATAAAAAATCTTCACAGAGCAAAGTTGACAGCAAACAGAAGATGGCAGATCCAGAGGTGGCGAATCGTGGAAAACAAGTGCAGGTTTCTACATATATTGTTACAAAACCAATTGGTGACGAAGACATAAGTACGCTTGGGTATCCTACTGTAACGAAGCCATCAGGTTTCACAGGAAGGCAAGTTGTCACGAGAGACGAAGATATAAGTACACTTGGAGAACCAACAATTTTTGGTGGGAAATCGGCAAAGCAGAGCTTTGTTGGAGCAAAATCTAGTTTAGGTAACGATTCTGGTGAATTTTCAACTGCTTCCGATAGTCTTATTCAAAATAATCTGAATATTTATGGAAGTAGTTCAACCATCGCTTCTAATCCTACTGTTGGTCTCAGCGCGACGAATAAATTTTCATCCTCAAGAGGTACCAATAATTTCTTTGAATTCGACGCCCCTGCGGGAAGTGTAAGTACCTTAGTTCGTTCGGTTTCGTGGATTTATTCTCATATAGGTTTTTTTGCAGTTGGGAATTATGATAGATATGTCAGCGACTATGGGTCCTCATCGTATACGAGCGATCAAAGAAGATAGTGTGCTCGCAGATATTTTGCAAGTTGGTGATAAAATTGTTTCTTTTGACGACGAAGATGTTGGTCAGTTATCGGCACTAGATTTGACTCAACTTATTGCTTCTCGTGTAAATCGTCCATCACGTAAATTTGTCATTCTAAGACCTAAAAAATAAGTCCTTTATGTAAAATATGTAGAAAATGCCTTTTAAACATTAATCTTCGCGTTTCTCTTTTGGCAAGTTGCTTGTAATTTGATGTGAGGGGATCCCTCTTCGTTCCTCTTCCGACGAATATGACTACTATGCCATGCGAACTACTAAGAAGACTACAATTCCTACCGTGTACTAAGGAGTGGAGACGAGCATCAACCCGTATAGAATTGAAGCGGGTCTGACAGTTACCAGAAAGAAGATTTCTTCTCTTTGAATTTGATCAATAGGGCTCAAAATGGCAACAAATCTGAAGATGGAGTTTAAAATCATCAAGGAATCTCTCTGCTATAGAGTCAACAATAAGTTTGTAGCAAGCGTGAAGCTGATGATAAATGCCTACTGAACATTCTTGTACTTTAAAACAACAGTTGAATATTTATTTCTAAACAACGACATCAACATCTTCGTCATTTTCCATCTGAGACTCTTGTTGCTTCCTTTTCTTAAATCTTTTGACCTTTTGTCGTGTGATAATGTCATCCTGTAATTGGTCTTGATTCATATTTCGATTCATACATCCTGGCATTGGACAGGAACGACTTCTGCTACGGAACAAACTAAGCACCCCTTCTTTACTGTAGATGTGACCACAGACCTTATTTTTCACAGCGTCTTCCATAAGTAAGCTAGTGATTGGACATTTAAGTAGTTGTTCCGAAACCCCACCACCAGCTTCATCTTCTTCAACTAGCTCAATATCGTCATCATTATTTTTGTTTTTAGGCTTTTCTCCCATTGCCTCTAATACCTGAGCGTATGCAGGATCAGATTCAACTAAAACCTCGGCACCTTGCGTTTCTTTCGCTGCTTGAATTTGTACAATCTTTTCCTCGATCAGCTTCTCATAATTTAAATCTGCAGCAGCATCATTAGAACCATCAGTCGATTGCGCAGCCTCTTGTGCCACTGCCATTACGGCACTGGAAAGCACTTCCCAATCACCTTTTTGTCTAATGTTTTCTTTGGCAATGACCTTCATCTTATTACGCAAGTCATTTAAGAATTCTGCATTTTGTCCATTTACATCATCTTCCACAAGAGCAGCAACCGCAATCTGCTTGGTACCAAGGAGACAGCTGAACTCGATGGTACGTTCGAGTGCTTTATCTATGTTTCCCTTGTGGCGTTTACTTCTTACAAAGGAATCAGCAACCCGCAAAACCGGGTTGTCATGATTGCCGTGATTAGCAGCGTACGAATATTGATATCCTCGTGGCATGGCTACTAGTAATCCTCAATCATAAATCGATAAGCTTCCAATGGAATGAGTAGTGGATATCCAAACAATGATACTAGCTTAGAGACTGGAATACATATACAAAATAACACTTTGTAATTATGTACTCTAACTAAGTAGTAGTAGTCAATTTGTATTACTGAAGTAATATTTTTCAAGAAAAACCGAAGAGAGAGAGTAACGTGAGGATAGTCAATAGCTAGTTTATCCGCAGTTGTGCTGGGCGGGCTTTCTTTGGGGTAACTTCAAATTTCAAATTCATATCCCTCAATTCACATTTCACATTTTTCTTTAATTTGCAATTCGTGATATACGAGATACGCGACAGACAATCCTGGGCAATCAACATTAAGCACTACTACATGTACTCGTCTTTGTACTCGTAGTGATAAGTGTATAGAGACATGAATTCGAAAATTTTTAAACAATATAAAGGTCGTCTCGAATCAACGTTGAAATTTGTGTTGTGAACGAGTATACTGATAAAATATATTGGATAGATTTGACGTGACAGTTGCTAGTAGATTTAGTCATTCTTCGAGACAAGTTCCGATGGATGTAGGTGTGGTACATTTATTTCTTAGAGAGGATTATAATCAATGATGACACAAGAAGAAGGATTATAAGATACATGGTTGTTTGGGCACGGTAAAGTAGGGGAAAAGGAGTGAATATTCCAGATTGGACGAATGTCTAGGTTGGTGTTATGAGAATATAAAATAAGAAACGTGAGTCATCAATCATCAGTCATCGAGAAGGATAGGAACGTCAATTCATCGATAGAATTATTTTCGTAAAATAAATGCTCACAATTCTAAGGTAAGTAAAGCAAAGAGTAACATTTCAAAAGTACGAAAGCTTTTAACATATTAATTAGCACTCGAGATCGGAGCTTGTGCTAAGAAAGATAGACAGAGATACATTATTGAAGGTCGCATGAGATAACATAAATCCGTCAGTGGGATGGAAGAATAAATTTTTCAGGAAAGTCCAGTGATGAGATGGTCTTTATATGTTTTAAAATTACGCTTTGAGCTTCATTTCTTACATGTTATCCAACTTTCCTTAGTGTTAAAGTTCTATGATCAAAAGTTGTTGCGACGTCAAAGTCACTTGATTTATGAGCTACTTAATGAGTAATGTGTTTTTCGTTTTCGAGCCAATAATGTGACCGATACTCAATTATGATACGATGGGTTGGACGCTGCTCTAGGAGGATTTGAACGTATTTCGTTTGATGTCTATGCGTATGTGTCTTAAAGAAAGTAAAGCGTATTTATTATGTTTACTCACCATCAGTACTTTTAAAATCCTTCGTACTTTTAACTTTTACTCTTTAACTTACCTAAGATCACGAGCTTTTATTCGACGAAAAGTAATTTTATCTATGACTCGACGTTCCTATCCTCTTTTAGGTTCAGGGTTATGCTCACATTTTTTTAAATCCTAGTAATTTTGAAATGAAGATTTTCCTCTCAAAAAAGAATTATTAAGATATTGGAAGGTGTAAGACTTTGTGTATAGCAGGTGTAATAATTAATTTTCAACTATGTAAAAGCAATGTTATTATTCAAGTAACCATTGTGCATTCATAAACTCATCATGATTCAACACAAGCAAAAGAAAATCTTGTTCCAATTTACTTAGGTTTTGGTCCGATCATCTCCTCAGGCTTGATCCACTCATCAAATTGCTCAGCAGTCAGGTATCCGCTAGCGACAGCCGCCTCTTTCAATGTGGTCTTATTTTTGTGCGCTGACTTTGCGATAATACTTGCCTTATCATAGCCAATGTGAGGATTAAGCGCCGTGACGAGCATAAGACTTCCGTTCAAAAGTTGATCAATGCGGTCTGTATTCGCAACAATTCCTTCGACGCAGTTCTTTGTAAAAGTATCTGATGCATCACCGATAAGGCGCATCGAATTAAGCAAATTAGCTGTCATCACCGGCTTGAAGACATTCAGCTCAAAGTGACCTTGTGTGCCTCCCACCGTAATTGCGACATTATTTCCAATTACCTGGGCACAAACCATGGTCATAGCTTCGCACTGGGTAGGATTAACCTTTCCAGGCATGATGGAGGAGCCCGGTTCGTTTTCGGGAAGAGAAAGCTCTCCAAGTCCACAACGAGGACCACTACCAAGAAGTCTAATATCATTTGCAATTTTATTCAAACTGGTCGCTACGACATTCAAGGCTCCACTCATCTCAACGATACTATCGTGCGCGGCGAGCGCCTCGAATTTGTTAGGAGCGGTGACAAATGGCAATCCAGTTTCCTTCGCAATGAGCTCAGCGATCTCAACATCATAATCTTCTACAGTGTTCAAACCTGTTCCAACAGCAGTTCCACCAAGGGCAAGACGGTACAGACAAGGCAGAGAAGCTTCAACTCGAGCAATCGCATATTCCACCTGTTGGGCGTAACCTCCAAACTCTTGTCCTAAAGTCAAAGGCGTAGCATCTTGACAATGTGTTCTCCCAATTTTTACGATATCTGCGAAAGCCTCCGCCTTGGCACGCAATGCCCCAGCGAGAGTTTTCAATCCAGGGATAGTCACTTCCGTCGCAACTTTCGCACAAGCAATGTGCATAGCCGTGGGGAAGCTATCATTACTACTTTGTCCCATATTACAGTGATCATTAGGATGACATGGCGTCTTAGATCCAACCTCTCCACCAAGAATCTGAATGGCACGATTACTCAAAACTTCATTCACATTCATATTCGTTTGTGTACCACTTCCCGTCTGATAAATCACCAACGGAAAGTGTCGATCGAGATCTCCAGCAATAACCTCATCGGCTGCAGCACACAATGCATCCGCCACGGTAGCATCCATTTTCTCGATACTCTTATTATAAAGCGCACAGCATTTCTTTACCACAGCCATGCCGTGTACAATTGGAAGCGGCATACGAGATTCGAGGCCACCGATAGGAAAGTTCCCTATACTACGTTGCGTCTGTGCTCCCCATAGTGATCCAGGCGGGATAGTAAGTGAGCCAAAGGAGTCACTCTCTTCCCTAGAAGGCAGGTCTTTGGCTGGATCGTTTTCAGGCATGGTCATAAAGGATCGTTGCGATGTTAGGAGTGGGTGCTGCTTTGCTGCTGTTGCTGTTGCTCCTTTGGAAAGAATGAAAGGATCGGAGCCGTTCTCAGATTGGATTTGACGGAATCGATTTTCGTTGATTTCGCGAAGCTGAGAGGATGACACGTGGAAGGTTCGTCGGATCGCCGATTGCGTCAATACCCGGCTTCGAATCCGGGATAGGATTTGAATGCTACTGCTGGTCATTTTGAAAGTATTTCAGATTTTTTTCTTTTGTTTGACTTTCACGTATAGAATTATTGTTGGTAGGCTTGTGTCTTTTAAATGTTAATGAGGTAGGGAAACACAGCTACGCACTCTCTGAATGAGTGTAACATGAATTGTTTCATTAATATCTTTTACGCTACATTTTTCCCTTCGCATTGCAAGCATTGATCGTGATGGATGGAGATCGTGCGTGTTCTTAGCTACTTTTTCTATTTACGTTACTAAAGTGACCATCACCCAACAACGAACAAAAAAAAACGAGCACCGTAGAGATCGTTTTTACGTTGAGATTGTGTATTCTATTACATTTATTAGCTTAGAACTTCCGTTGCTCGTTGATGCTGGAGTGTGTACAGCGAAATGAAAAATGACGTTCAATCGTGTTGAATGATGGACAGGATATTGACATGATGGTATTTTCGAAGTGTGTGATGGTAGTTAAGTAGAGTTGGAAGTTCAAGTAATTTGATGATGTTGCATCTTAGGCATACAAAGCAACAGTTTGTCAACCGTTTGCAATTGTAGTTAGTAGGAGAATGTGACAGTGGAGTCTCTTACTCATGCCATTGTCTCTAGAAGAACCTCGTGCTCGTAGGATTTGAGGTAAGTTCCTCGTCACTCATCACACACTCCATGTTATCCATGTTGACAAGGGAACACGGTCTCCATCCTCTCGAAATCGTTATATTCGACAATTTTTGGTTCATCTGCAATTTGCAGTTGGAACGAATGTCAGAACTAAACACGACTTCGGTTTTCACAAGAACTTTTATGTAAAGAAATTATTACGCGAAAGCGGCACTTTTTTACAACAAAATTGGTTAACAAAGGCACCCAGGATAGATTGCCTAACCTTTAATTGATAAACATATGAATACCCCCTTGAGTATATGACACTTTGTGGGGGCTAGCAACGGTTGAGCTTATCCAAAGCGGGATAGACGATGCGTTTAGACACAGGTAATCTTGTAGAACGGGTGCTGCTTATTTGTCTAATATCGCTGAACCTCAGATTGGAAACTATTCAACAACCCCCACCGTACATTTGGGCAAGAAAAGGAATGCAGAAGAGAAAAAATATGGTACATTATTGAGAGTAAATAAGCGGTATGTCAACTGGTTCGTCACAGGGCGGCGTCACACAATTACGAACACTAGGGAAATACAGTTGTGTAGGTCCGTTTGCTACATAAATTACTCCTATCGCTCCTTGATCTTCATGTTGAGGCATGTGACAGTGTACTGCGATAAGGCCATCAAAATTGGCAAATCGAAATCTAACTTCGCACGATTTTTTGCCAGCAAATTCGTAGTCGTGTCGATGCATTACTGTATCGAAGAATCAGTCTGCAGTGAACAATTAAAGAAAATCCATATTCAATTTATGGCTTCCTCACAAGAATTGTCCTTCCTCATAATCATCACATCCTCCATTGGATGTATATGCACATGGACATGGACATGATGCATTGATAACTTTATGTACCATTCATTTACATTGTCATATTTAAACTTTCTGTTGGGATGATCCGATCCCTATTACAGAAACATTCCGAAGAAGAATAACCATATCCGTTGATAACATGCTGTTCCATTTTATTATCCAAGAGTCTCCGCTATTCACATTGTTTCTCTCAAATCTCTCAAGTTATATTGTCTCCTGCTAGACCATATTGCGCTTTCACTTTCGACTCCACCTTCACAGGGTAAATTAACTTTTTTTTTCAACTGTGTACTTATTTTATTAACATCTACTCTTGTCAATTATCAGAGAATCTCTCACTTTCTATCAAAATCATAAAAATAGATTTGTCTAAAATAACGATGTTACCATCTGAAGTGTATCTAATTTCAAAATCAATACGCGAAGATCCAATGAAAGTATATGAATTTTGTTCTTGAAGGCTCGGTACTTTGAATTTTACGATGCCGTACTGAGCAATTGTTCTAACTTCATATAGTCCGTTAGTCTCTTGCGGAGATGTCATTAATATGCTGTTGCGGTAATTGTCAATGGGATTATCAAGTGAAAGAGTATGAACACCCTGTTAAGAATCAAAACTCATCGTGAGCACTCGGAATCTATATCATTCATCCTTTTCAAACTCGTAATGGGTCTTTAATGCTTCGAATTGAAGGATAGCCCAAAAATATTTGTCACAACTAAGCGCTGCTCATCTTGACATAAACTTCTGTTCGATGCGAGTGGATAGTCGCATGAATAAGTACAATCCTCGTAATCCCACGAGGAGAGTTGCAGAGATCGAATCTCAATAGGTGAAGCGGGCTAAGAAACTGGACGTAGGTAATAATTCCAATCCATTCCTTACTGCGTACAAATCTTATTGTAAGGATGGAATCGATTCGATTGTGGTTCGTCACTTTGGTGAAATGGACAAGGGATTTAAGTAATTAATATATTCCTTGGCGAAGGTAACTACAGAATCACAAGAAGCAGAAAATACAACTCTTAAAACCTCTACGGATCATTAAAGTAGAGGTGCTCACTATTCAAGAAGACATTTAAAGTGACGTTAGCGTGTATAGCAAGTAGAATTCAGAGTGAACTAATAATACGTCCGATACAATTCATAAGAAAAACAAAAGAAGGGAGCTCATGGATCAATAGCAGGTATAATGATGACGCGTATTGCATCCCGATCATACAACAATTGCTAATTTTCCTCTTCCAAACCAGAAACTGATGAAAAGTACGACTTTTAAATAGGATAATCTACAACTCCCGCAAGAATAGATGTTAACAAAACAGGTATACAGTTGAAATACAGTTCTGTTCGTCTATATCCTCACTTTCAAAAAATTCCATCTTTGGTTATAAACCTTCCAAATGCTTCGTTTTTCATTTGATGATACGATTGACGATGCGCGCGTGTGTGATACCAATATGTCCCTCCCATATGATCGGCCGAAATCGAAACGTTGGAAAACATTTAATCAGATTCTGTTACGTGACGACGTCAATCATAGCATTTTCCAATATTAGAAAAATGCAGAACACGCATACTATAATTTCAGCTTGCCTTGTCTACATTGCTCTTTACTAATAATCAATAGTTGGTTCCACGCTCAACGCGAATAAGAGAACCATACCAGGCGTAAATCAGTTATCTCGTTAGCTGGCAACGGAACGTGGACGAGCGGGAGCTACTTCTAACGCAATTTCCCTATACTTCCAATCTGCACAATAATCCAAATTTGTGTCTTTTGACCACTGGAGCGATTCCCCACCACCGCCAGATGAAGCGATATTTTAGTGTGCGAAGCCTAGGAACGCTGTTATTAAAAATAACGATCGTACCATGATAATAAGTTGTCACTGATTCATCTTCAGCCCTTGCAAAGTTTGGAGGTTGGTCGGAACCAACATGAATGTTTTATGTGACTCTCAAATGAGATTCAAGAATCGTCTTCAGAAGCCAGCCGAAAGAAATGGAACAAAGTCATCGAGAGTTGGCATTGAAAGTCATCAGACATCTAATCATGAAATGTTTCGTCATATGATCTCTATCTCGAGTTCTACGATGTAGACTCTTGTATCTCTTCGATTAAATTACTTTCGTGCCCTTGATGCTACCTGGCTTTCGCTTTGCATGCGTGCGACCATGCTAAAACATTTTTGCTCTATGAAAGTGAATATGTAATATTACCAGAAACTTTTCTTACTCTATTGCATAGCTTCAAGAAAATTCAACGCGATTTCAACATCAGCTGTTTCGTTGTGATCGTGAGAAGCACCCTTATCTTTATCATTACGAATGCAAAGGAATTCGGACCAGTCATCCATAAAATAGTCGAAAGAATAGTGCTCTTTCTCGTCTACTTCGAACAAAAGTTTGTAAACTTCCTTCAAATGCAGCTTTTTGTTGCCTGTACTCGAGAGAGCGCTCTGAAATGACTGCCGTATATTCGACTCTCGTTTTACTGAAAGCATAGGATTTGTTTCCTTGAACCAAGTATCCAAACAAACATGTATATGAGATTTCAGCCTCATACCGACAGCATAAATTGACTTGGTAGTCATATCAAATTCAGTATGTGCCTTTCTACATATAAATACATTTACTTCAGTCGCATAAGCACGACAAGGTTCGAAAAGACCATCTTTCCACGCTCCCGATGCCTTTCGAGGTGTAGAATGAGGCTCTGAGACTTCACAGACTTCTTGTATTTGCATATTACAACTTGGTTCTGAAGTTTGAAGTGCCGGTATTGATGTGTCAGATTTAACGCCTGAAATAGTTTCAGCTTCTCGTTTTATTCGGAAACATTCAATTGATTTCCAGTTGAGAGCATCGTTAATATGGAGTATATCCATAATAAGATCTTTGGAATGAAATGATATTAAGCAGTATACGCCTCTACCTCCTCTTAAGCATCCATACGCCTCAACAAGTAGTCTGTGAGCAGAATCAGAGCATAGTAAACAATCCAACGTTGATTTGTCAATCACAAGATCAAACTTTCGATCTTCATGTACTTTGCAATATAATCCAGCTCTGCAAGCGCGTTCATCGTTAAGATCAATCGCCAAGTAGTCGCATTCAAAGTTACGGAGATCCATATCCTCAGCTCGACGCTTCATTGTACTAATAACTTCTGGGTCGTTATCAACATTAAGGACATACGAGTACTGCTTACTTCTTGCCAAGTTTAATCCCACGGAACTAGATCCACAACCCATGTCCAACGCTGAATAACAAGATGCCTCATCATTATTTCGATCATGCCCAAATAAAAAAGATGGGTTCAAAAACTTGGAAAGGCTTTCGTAACTGGTCAGCCACTCCATCGTAAAATCTCTCCTTTCACCTGTCCGCAGCTAGAGCCGATTCTCAACTCTGACCAACCACAGCTAGTTAAACATTTCTTCAACTGTTACTTCAGCTCACACACGCATTCACTTCTTTCACGATTTTATGAAATGCCATCGATTGTATTTTGCATGATGCTCGCTTTTTCAAGGAAAACTAGAAATTACCGGTAGTGAAAAGTGAAAAGCAGAGCGTGTACGCGTGCGCGTACATGTAGAATGTAGAATGTAGAATGTCACTTGTAATTATAATTTAGCTTTACAATGCTAAAATTTTAGAAAGAGGCCATCAGGCATCAGGCAGTAGCGGCCGTGGCCCGTGGCCCGTGGCCCGTGGCCCTTCTTCACATTCTCTTCTCTCTCTTTTGAAGAAAAGGACACGTCGAAGGTCAAAGATCAAAAGGGCAAAATTAGAATATTATCTTTCCAACATAACTGTGCACCGTTCCATTCGAATAAGTTATTTCCGTAATCGATAAGACGCTCATTTGAGCTTTTCTTTCAGGTTGGTAGTTAGTACATATATACATATATGTATGTTGTTTTGAAAGGACGATGGAAAGAAAATATGCTTGTTGAGAACCTCCCATATCATTATTGTTCCTCTTTTTTAAAAATAATTGGTACTTTTCCAGATGTGCTGCCATGCCATGATTTCTTTTCACATATAGGTACGGTAATCTAACCCCTACTTTCTTTCGTATCAAGCGTATATTTTGAAGAATATTTCATCTAAGGACCGGTACAAGTTTTGACGTATTCCAAAGAGCATTTTACTCGTATTTACTAGCTTTACGAAAAGAGAGGATGCGTAGCTTTCTTAACGGGACGTGCGTCGTGTTTCTCTGTGCGTTTTTATTTTCAGCCAATGCATTTTGCCGAGTTGCCTTACGTGATACGTTCGTGAACAATAGGGTGTATTCACCGTGTTTAGCTCTGAATTGCATATGCATAAATTGTTCTCGCGTTATGAATTGTCAGGCATACAATTTTGTTGAGACTAAGCACGAGCAACCTCATATGAACGAAAACCCTACTTTCAAACCTCGAGATGGAAATCCAAAGATTAACGTGCACATCCGAAATTCAAGAAGTGGTGATAGTAGAGACTTCGGCCCAACAAATTCTGTGATTGATATGGATGGCATTGTTAGTACTGAATACGATGTAGTGGCATGCGATGATTATCAAGAAGATATAGGTATGAACTTTCTTTATTTGAGTTATTGATCTTGTTGAAGGAGTAACTTATTATTTATGATAAATTGTAATAGGCGTATGGGTTAGAAATATGCCTGAAGAGATTAAACTTGCGAATCCGGACTTTGTACCACCATAATATATATATATATATAATGTATGGTTACCTCAGTAAAAGGTGATGAAATAATCGTGCTTAAATTTTAGATTGTTCTGCATGATTGTTAATAGCTACACATATTCATTCTCCCAATTTAACGAATTGCGGATACGTTGAATAAATTATGGACAAGCAAGAGCTATCTCACTTTTATTGCCTATATACGTCAAGTGTGAGAAGATCACTCGTAAATCATTTATTTATCCTTTTTTGAAGGAATGGTGTGTTAGCAGTGAGATTTGGTAGAAAATGAAATTCCCTGTCATCATTTTCTACACATTGAATCAGTGAAATGAAAAGTTACAATCTTCCTACCTGTCCTTTATTGGAGACAGGTAGTAAATTCTTCAACGTTAGGTAGAGAATAATATCATAACTATCACATGTTTGGCTGTGACAATCATCACAAAAAAAGATATTTAACGAAAGTAGAACTATGTGATGGAAGTTACTTCTAAATAAAAATAGCATTCATTTATTAGAGTTTCTATCCCCAGGGGATGATATATCTTCAAATTCGGAAGACTTGGTTTCCTCGACTTGTAGCAAATTATTGTCATTGGAAGAATCCAAGTACAAAAACTTGTTAGACGAAGTCTTAAGCTGTGACTCCAGAGTTACGTTGTCCTCTTTTATATCTAGCCAGTCTTTACTGGTGTTGTTTGTGATGCTGAGATTATTTGCATCCTCAGTGTAGTTCGTTTCATTAAAATTTTTTTCTAACCATTGCGAAATAGCAGAACTTCCAGTCTCAATGTTATGCAGTCCTTCTTGTGCCGAATGAGATAACCACGCGCTGTTCATAGTCGTCTCGTCGTCAATTACTTTGGGTGGTGACGAACTCTCAATCCAGTCCAATGAGGGCGTAGTTGTCTTTCCCGCAGTATGCGCACTATTTTCGTACCGATGGTGTTCGGACATATAGTTTTCATATTTTTCTACAAGATGGTTTCTCATCTGTTTAAATGAAGCCTCTGTTGACACATTTGATCGACTTGATTCTGTATTTTCCAGCCTTTCCGCGATCGCCTCTTCTGGCGAAAGCTCTTCAATTCGTTCGTCATCTGGGGCATTAAGGGGTGTATCAGCTAAGTTGTTCTTGATTCCATTTTTTACTAGATGATTTCTCTTCGCACCTGTATTTGTACTTCTATGATCTTGACTCAAACCTCCAGAACTCTCACTTTCCCTGAGTTGTTCTTTATGCTGTGCATGATCCTTATTTGTCCACCAAGCTCTCGGAACAGCAGGATCAAAATGCAACGGAGGTGGTGATATGTTCGTTGTACCGCTGTTAGAAGACCTTTCTACCTTTCGTATTGCGCGATTCATTTCAATAAATCTATCTGATACATTTATAGTTGCGACTCTCATGTTTGAGTCATCCTCTGATGACTTGTCATTCGAATTTGCCTCTTCTTTAATTTCGGTCAAACGTTGTTCAGTTAAACCACTGTTACTCTTAGCTGAATGACTTGGTACTGAATCTTGTGCAACAGTCCGTATGTATACTTTAGGTAAAACATCAATCGTTGTTTGTGAAAAATGTGCTTCTTCCTTAACTTCTAAACTAGCTGATTCGCCTTTGTCAAGACGATCATTGGAATGGGTGATATTATCGTCAACAACTACACACTGATTTGTTTCCAAACTTTGCTTCACTTCTGTATTACTTTCACATGTCGGTGCAGGCACTTGTCCGGCGTTGCCTTCCATGGTGAAGCAAAGATCAGAGCTGATCGTGGTTACTTTTTGCCGGTGTAAGGGGTCTTCTATTGCCGACTCTTCCCTGATTGATGAGCGAAATTTAGATGTACTTTCTCTCCTAGAGTTCCCAGTCCGCCGAGGAGTCTCCAAGTCGTGTAAAACTGCTATATCTGATATTTCGAGATGTTCCTCGCCAACATTTTGGTCATATATGGAATTTTTGTTGGTATAATTATCTATCTTTGAAGACTGATTATTAGGGTGCGGAATTTGATAAATAATTGAACTATGCACGTTGTTGTAAAAAATATCCTGGTCGTCTTTCGTAATGGTTGGACGGATTTCTGGGTTATTTTCAACTAACTTCGACACTGTTACATTGGAAAAAGAAACTGTGGAGCCTGAGGCATCAGAATCGTCGTCAATTGGATCTTGATAAACAGCCTCGTCAAAAACATTTCTCGAGTTGCTAGCTGACACTTCATCGTCTATACCAAAATGCAAGCTACCGAATCTTTTCCGTCGAGTGATGTTTCTCTTACAAACGTGTAACATAACGTCATACCAATCAGTTCTCATCAATTCATGCCAAAGCAAAAACGCAGATAATAAAACACTTGCTGAGACACCTCCGGTGAAACCGTTCAGACCCAAGCCAAATTTAAGTGTCGCACCCAAACTGAAAGGAATACAAATGAACCACATTGATCCACGAACTACAAAGTTAGCAAATTTTTTGTTCTGCTGCACGCAGAGAACAGCCCAACACACATTTGCAACCATTGTAGGTACGAACAAAGTGCCAAAAATCGGAAGATGATCTATAATCAATTGTGCTACATCATCATCATCTGAGAGTGCTTTTCCAATCGAGGAACTAAAAGCGACGGTCAGAAAAGCAGTTACTACTGCTACAACAATGCCATAAACTTTACCACGATCAGCACATTCTTTCGCAAGTACAAAAGATTTCGTTCCGAGTAGGACTTGAACTCGGAATGCCGTTACTTCGCCGAACGTTTCAGTAAACGTTCTCAAAGACATACCGCAAGAGCTTAAAATAATCCAAGACGCTGCTTCAATGCTACTTAGTCTAGGTGAGAGGATTGCCAATAGAGCCGCATCATAAAAATCCAGGAAATCATCAAAAAGAAAGTGTTTCCATGTAATATACAAAGTTTTCGTCATATTCGTATTCTAAAGACATAACAACAACCGTGATGTACAGATGATTAATTTTCATTGACCCAATAAAAGCTCACCTTGAAACTCCAGTTTCGGACTAATCCGTTGCCAAACTTGGACCAAAAATCCGAGCCTGTCCAGAATGAATTTGAAAGTAAAATCAAAAGTATCATCAAATCAACAATACTAATAGACCACCCAATCGCATTGAGATCACCATTGAATATCACCGCAATTAAAGCTACAGCTACAAAACGCCAAAGATCTGAAATAACACGAATGCTCCAACAAAAGGGCGTGTAGCCATCCGACGCCAGTAAAATTGTAATAAATTTGGAGATTGAGCGTGAAATACCAGAAAGAAATAACGATTTAATCAAGTCTCTTCCTAAAGACGCAGAAGTTTCGGATGCGCCAATCTTTAACATAATTTGTTCAATAATTATACACCAGATGAGATACGATGGAATAATGAAGGAGAGCATAGCCACGATTGCTTGCTGAATATATTGGGACGCATGAAAAGGCATCATTTGCACAATAGAATGTTTTGTATGAAGGGTGGCAGCAATAGGTAATCCACCCATGAGAGATTCTGTGAGTTGAAGGGTATAGATCACAATACCATACGCAACAACCGCATCAACACCTTCGCGCTTTGAGATTATTCCAATTATGCCGATTGCCGAAATACCTGCTATTACGGGATGCAACAACTTTGATTTTAAGAGATTGAAGATATGTTTATCAAAAGTGGTCGACAAAATAAAATAGTAGTAAACCTCATTTAAAAATGACCATTCTTCCTCATAATGTTCTTCTCGAGCTGGGAAATCCTCTTCTTGCTTGCCTAAATTTGATAATTGCAATTTTATACGACGATGTGCAACTTTTGCTTCAATCAATGATTGTTCTCTCAACTTTTTCTCTGCCATTATTTCATCAACATCTAAATCGATAGCCAAATCTTCTGCCCGTCGATTTACCCATTCAACATCGAATCTTTCGTTCACTTGCCTGGCTGCTGCATTTTCTAATCGCCCTAGATTTATCTGCTCCTGCATTTTATCTAAGTCTTCTAGAATTGTGGTAAAGCTTTCGACGCTCGCAAAACTTTTATCAGCTTCGTATTGACTCTGTTCGTCGTCAGGTCTGTTTTCAAACATGCTAAGCGCTTCCTTGTGTTTGATAACGGCCTTTTCCTTCTGTCTTTCCAGCACTTCGCGTATCAGTATCGTCATTTCATCGTCATACTTTGACAAATCAATTGCTCTCTCGACATCTTGACTTGCTTCAATGTGTTGAATGCTATTTTCCTGAATTATCTCCCTTCTATTTCGGCTTCGAACAAATTTGAAGATACATGGTTGTATCAATAAAAAGAAAGTAGCAATAAACAAAAATATCCAAAGCACATCACGTGTATAAAGGGATCCATCTGTATGATTGAAAACACTCATGCTATTCAAATAACTCCTACGCTTTTTAAACTACGAATATATATGAGTTGTGGTTGTGGTTGTGGTTGTGGTTGTGGTTGTGGTTGTGGTTGTGGTTGTGGTTGTGGTGGTGGTGGTGGTGGTGGTTTTGAAGGGCATGAAGGGGAACAAACTGAATAATGGCATTGGTATTAACCGTGTGAATATAATATGTCATTTTGAATCATCACACTCTCGAATGTAAAATATAATTTCTAAGACGTAAAGTTCAAATAAAAATGATGTGTTTCTCACGAGCTCTTATTGAATTCAAGTTAAGTCTTGGCGTTCCGATATGTACCCTAGCAATGCTGGCAGCGAAAAGGGTTGCATTTTATGTCATGCATCATGTCATGCATTACGAATTACGACTGGTCGATCTTAGAGGTGTCAACTGTTGACGGTCGACCGTTTAGTAAACTGTTTTTTTTTAAACTGTATGCTTTTATTTTATTAACTTCTACTCTTGTACCAGGTATAAATTACTTTGTAGTTACAACTCATCCTCTTCATCAGTTACAGGTTCGGA
>Ga0115008_10001767_pt1 | contig 17734 bp, 19 predicted proteins | sample FraStrMetagenome_FD_87164 | JGI IMG/M metagenome (GOLD analysis project Ga0115008, IMG submission 87164) | Marine eukaryotic phytoplankton communities from Arctic Ocean - Fram Strait ARC3M Metagenome | ecosystem: Environmental > Aquatic > Marine > Oceanic | place: Fram Strait | collected...
TTCCGTCCAACTGAAAACTACTTAATTCTAATACATAATTCTCATATGATTTTTCTGCAACTTGTTGAGCAAAACTATTTCCAATATTACCTGCAACTCCAATACTTAACTTTGCATCTTTTAAAATATGATGAACTAAAAGTGTTGTTGTTGTTTTCCCATTTGACCCTGTAATTCCAATAATAATTGCATCTGTATATTTAGCAGCTAGTTCTATCTCTGATATTACAGGAACAGAAATACTTTTTAACTGTTTAATTAGCGGAACTGTATCTGAAATTCCTGGGCTTTTCATAACCAAATCGGCATCTAAAATTTCACTCTCTGTATGCTGATTTTCTTCAAATTTCACATCATTAATTAAAAGAACTTTTTTATACTTTTCTACTATATTTCCTTTATCGGAAACAAAGACATTAAAACCTTTTTGTTTTCCTAAAATTGCAGCCCCAATACCACTCTCTCCTCCACCAAGAACAACCAACTTCTTCATCTATCTTAATTTTAGAGTCACAATTGCGAATACAGCAAACAAAATTCCAATAATCCAAAAACGGACTACAATTTTACTTTCGTGATAATTTAATTTTTGATAATGGTGATGTAATGGAGCCATTCTAAAAATACGTTTTCCTATTCCATATTTCTTACGGGTATACTTAAACCATGTAACCTGAAAAATCACAGACAAATTTTCAATCACAAAAATTCCAGCTAAAATTGGAAGCAACAATTCTTTCCTAATAGCAATTGCTATTACTGCAATAATTCCTCCAATAGTTAAGCTTCCTGTATCACCCATGAAAACCTGAGCCGGATAGGTGTTATACCATAGAAACCCTATTAAAGCTCCTGCAAATGCAAGAATAAAAACAGTCATTTCACCTGAATCCGGTATGTACATTACGTCTAGATAATCTGCAAAAATAATATTACCCGAAACCCATGCAAAAATTGCAAGTGTAATCACTATAATTGCTGAAGACCCAGCAGCTAAACCATCAATCCCATCTGTTAAATTTGCTCCGTTAGATATTCCTGTCACAATAAAAACAACTACAAAAATGAAAACAAGCCAACCATATTTCTCATATCCAACTCCTAAAAAATTAAATGCTTTTGAATAATCTAACTCGTTATCTTTTAAAAATGGAACTGTAGTTTTTGTAGATTTATGAGCATCTCCAAAAACTTTTACACGCCCATTCTCTTGAATAATTTGTTGATCAATTGGCAATTGCTCCTTTATTGTAACATCATCATTAAAATATAACATTGATCCGACAATAATCCCCAAACCAACTTGGCCTAAAATTTTAAATTTCCCTTTTAAACCGTCTTTATCTTTTTTAAACACTTTAATATAATCATCTATAAAACCGATAAGACCCATCCATAAGGTGGTAATTATCAAAATAAGCACATATATATTATCTAGTTTAGCTAATAATATAACTGGTATTAAGGTCGCTAAAATTATTATGATTCCACCCATTGTTGGTGTTCCAGACTTTTGCTTTTGTCCTTCTAAACCTAAATCTCTAATAGTTTCACCAACCTGTTGATTTCTTAAAAAATTAATAATTCTTTTTCCATAAATAGAGGAGATTAACAAGGACAAAATAAATGCAAATGCAGCTCTAAAGGTTATAAATTGAAACAAGCCAGCACCAGGTAAACCAAATTGAATTTCTAGATATTCGAATAAATAATAAAACATTATAGGTTCTTTTTTAATTGGTTAAAACAATCTACAACAACTTCTAAATCATCAAAATGAGAACGCACTCCATTTATCTCTTGATAATTTTCATGTCCTTTTCCTGCAATTAATATAATATCTCCAATTTTAGAAAATTTACATGCGGTTTTAATAGCCTGTCTTCTATCTAAAATTGTTAGTGTTTTTTTATAATTTTCTGACGCTACACCAACTTCCATTTCTTCTAAAATAGTTTGTGGATTTTCTGTTCTTGGGTTGTCTGATGTGAAAATTGCTTGATTACTTAATTGCGAGGCAATATGCGCCATTTTTGATCGCTTTGACTTATCTCTATCACCACCACAACCTACAACAGTAATTACTTTTTCATTACCTGTTCGTATAGCATTTATAGTTTCTAACACATTCTTTAAAGCATCTGGTGTATGCGCATAATCTATAATTGCAGTAACACCATCCTCTGAGACTACATATTCAAAACGTCCTGAAACACTTTCTAATTGACTTACAATTGTTAAAACCTCCAGTTTTTCCAACCCTAATAATTCTGCAGTCCCAATAATTGCTAGTAAATTATATGCATTGAATTCTCCAATTAGTTTTGTCCAAACTTCTGTATTATTAATCGTCATTAAAGTACCTGACAATCGCTTTTCTAAAATTTTAGCTTTAAAATCACCTACTGTTTTTAAAGCGTATGTTTTTTGTTTTGCTGATGAATTTTGCAACATAAATTTACCATTCTTATCATCAATATTTACCAATGCAAAAGCTGATTTTGGTAATGAATCAAAAAAAGATTTTTTAACATCTCTATATTCTGAAAAGGTTTCATGATAGTCTAAATGATCGTGAGAGAGATTTGTAAAAACTCCTCCGGAAAAGACCAACCCTTCAGTTCTTTTTTGATGAATTCCATGAGAACTAACCTCCATAAAGCAATAATCAACTCCAGCGTCTAACATTCTATCTAAATAACTATTTATAGTTACAGAATCTGGGGTTGTATGTGTTGCTTGAAATTCGGTTTCATGAACTAAAATTTTAACTGTAGACAGAAGACCTACTTTATAACCAGCTTTTTTAAACAACTGATACAAAAGAGATGCAACTGTCGTTTTACCATTTGTACCAGTAACACCTATTAAATCTAATTTAGAAGAAGGGTTTTGATAAAAATTAGAAGCTAGAATTGCTAATGCAATATTAGAATCTTTAACTTCAACATAGGTAATCCCATGTTTTTTATGAAGAGGTAGGTCCTCACAGATTATTGCAACTGCTCCTAAAGAAATAGCTTTATCTATAAATAGATGTCCATCAACAGAAGCTCCCTTTTGAGCTACAAAAACAGTATTCTTTTCAACTTCTCTAGAATCAAATATGATATTTTTTATATCAATATTGGTATCACCAAAAACAGCGTTTACAGAAACCTTATACAATATGTCTTTTAAATTTTTCAGCTTATGAAAGTTTTAAAATAATAGTTGCTCCTTTTATTAATTTCATACCTTTTTTAATTGATTGAGTTTTTACTTTACCAACTCCAGATATTTTCACTTTTAATCCAATATTTTCTAACAATGAAATAGCATCCATACCAGACATACCTTTAACATTGGGGATTTCTGAATAGCTCTTACCCAATTGAATATTATATTTCAAATATTGTTTGTCAATTGATGCAAATTCAGTTTTATCATTTACAGATTGATTATCAATGGGTGTCGTTGTATAAATTTTTTGAGCAATCTCTTTAAATACTGGAGCTGCAACTGTTGCTCCGTAATATCCTTTTTCTTTCTTCGGATCATGAATTACAACAATACAAGTATAGTTTGGTTTTTCAGCAGGAAAAAAACCTGCAAATGAAGCCACATAATGTTTGTTAGAGTAATGACCAGCAATCGTTTCTCCTTTATCATTTTTATGCCTTGGAATGTACTTTTTTGCAGTTCCTGTTTTACCTGCCATAGAGAAATTAGAAGAGTAAATATTATTTGCAGTTCCTTTAATAACTACATTTTCCATTACTTTTCTAATTTTTTTCAAGGTCTCCACTGAAGCTATTTTAGGGTTAATAACTTCAGTCTCAAAAACCTTTCCTGACTTATCTTGTCTTCTTAATTCTTTTACAAACATTGGTTTTACCATTACACCATCGTTGGCAATAGCATTATAAAACATTAATGTTTGCATAGCTGTAACTGAAACACCATACCCCCAAGACATCCATTCTAAAGAAATTTTGCTCCACCGTTTTTTGTTTTTTGGAGTTGGAACAAATGGTTTTCCTTCTCCTTTTATTGAAAATCCAATAGGCTTTGTAAATCCGTATTTTTCTATTTTATTAATAAATTTTTGCGGATTACTATCGTAGTGTTTTCTAATTAGCTTTACGATTCCAACATTAGAAGAAACTTCAAAAACTCTAGCTGCAGAAATTTTCCCATAACCACCTCTTTTAGAATCCTCAATCTTCCTGTTATGGATAAAAAACTTTCCTTTTCCTGTATCAACTAGTGTAGAGGTATCAATAAGCTTATCATCTAGAGCCGCCATTAGGCTTGCTAGCTTAAATGTTGAACCTGGTTCATGACTTTCCCAAACTGCATAGTTTCTCTTCTCATAATATTTACCAGAAGAGGTCCTGCCTAAATTAGAAATTGCTTTTATTTCGCCTGTTGCAGTTTCCATAACCACAGCACAACCGTGATCTGCTTCAAAATATTCTAACTGACGCAACAAAGCATGATGTGTTATATCTTGAACATTTACATCGATTGTTGTTATTACATCATCACCATCTATTGGTTCTTTTTCGTTAACATCAGATATTGGTTTCCATTGTCCTTTAGCAATTTTTTGCTTCCAACGCAAACCATTTTCACCCTGCATATGTTCTGCATAGGCACCTTCAATCCCTGCTTCTCCTCGAAAATCAGCATACCCAATTGTACGTTCTGCAATTTTACCAATTGGGTGAGCTCTCACCGTTTTTTGTTCTGCAATAAAACCTCCTTTATAAACTCCTTTATTAAAGATTGGAAATTGCTTAATTTTCAGATAATCGTTATATCCTAAATTTCTAGCTATTAATAAATACCTGTTTTTTCTCTTCTTAGCTTTTCTTAATTTTTCTTGATAATAGCTAGGTGTTTTTCCAAGCATTCCAGAAAGTTCTTTGGAAAGTTCAACGATATTTTTTTCGAATATTTTACTATTTACGGCAACAACGTCCATTCTTATTGTAAACTTTGACATTGATGTTGCCAGTAAGTTCCCATCCGACGCATAGACATTTCCTTTATTTGCAAAAATAACATCTTGCTTGAACGTAAGTTCTGTTGAGAGTTTTCTGTATTTTTCTCCTTGAGTATACTGAATGTTTACAACTCTAATAATTACAGCTAATAAAAAGGTCATCATAAAAGCAGCTACAATGTAGAATTTTGTGAGTATACTTTTCTTTTGAGTTGCCAATTTTATTAATCTTTATATGTTACTTTTATTTTTTTTGGTGGTATTTCGGAGGGTTTTAACCCCCAAGGCTTTGCTATTTCCCTTATACCGGACTCCATTTCCATTCTAGTCAAAGTAGTCTCGATATCTAAAGACTTAGCTCTTAATTCTCTTTTCTTTTTATTTAATTCTGATATTTTGTAAACTTTCTTCTCAGCACTGTGTCCACTAGAAATCATAATTAGCAACAATGCAACTATAAAAATTATAATTTTCCAGTTTTTGAAAGCAGATTCATCTGTGAGAAAACTTCCTCTTAAAAAATCATATATACCTTTTTTTACTTTAGACATATTTTACTTTATGTATCAAAGTTTAAATCTTAGAAAATTTTAACTTACCGATCCTTAACTTAGCGCTTCTAGCTCTATTGTTTATTTTAATTTCTTGAGAAGTAGGAACTATTAACTTTCCAACTTTCTGTAACGGCTCACTTGTATTTCCGAAAAAATCTTTCTCAGGCTCGCCACTAAATAAACCTGTTCGAATATATCTTTTCACTAATCTATCTTCTAAAGAGTGATATGATATAACACTTAACCTTCCATCTTTTTTTAATAAATTTGGTACCTGCTCTAAAAACTCTCTTAAAACATCTAACTCCTCATTTACTTCGATTCTAATCGCTTGAAATATTTGTGCTAATATCTTGTGCTCTTTCGCTTTTGGTAAATATTTTTGTAAAACCTGCCTTAATTGAAAACTTGTTTCAATTCTATTATTTTCTCTTTCTTCTACAATTGTTTTTGCAATACTTCTAGAATTCCTTAATTCTCCATAGAGAAAAAGTATTTCAGCTAACTTTTCTTCCGAATATGTATTAACGATTTCTTTTGCAGATACTTTAGATTTTTGATTCATCCTCATATCTAAATCTCCATCAAACCTAATCGAGAAACCTCTTTCAGCCTCATCGAACTGATGAGAAGAAACTCCTAAATCAGCTAAAATCCCATCTACCTTTTTTATTTTATAAAATCTTAAAAATCTAGATATAAATCTGAAGTTTTCAGGAATCAAAATAAAACGCTCATCATCTATTATATTCTCTAACGCGTCAGGATCCTGATCAAAGGCAAACAACCTCCCTTTACTCCCTAATCTATTCAATATCTCTAATGAATGTCCTCCACCTCCAAAGGTTACATCAACATAAACACCGTCTTCCTTAATCTCTAGAGCATCTATGCTCTTATGCAACAATACAGGGCTATGATATTCCATCTACAGCTGTATTTCCCATTACCTCCTCTGCTAAATCTGCAAAATCTAAGGCTGCATCATCAATTGCTTTTTCGTATTTATCTTTATCCCAGATCTCAATAATATTTACTGCTGAAGACAAAACAATATTTTTTTGTATTCCTGCAAAATCACATAGGTCTTTAGGAATTAAAAGTCTACCAGAGACATCTAATTCTACTACCTTCAAACCAGCTGTAAACCGTCTAATAAAATCGTTATTCTTTTTTACAAACCGATTTAGCTTGTTTATTTTTTCCATCATCAAATTCCATTCACTCATTGGATACAACTCCAAACAAGATTGAAAAACCCCTCTTTTTAAAACAAAACCCTCTTTTAATACAGGTGCCAATTGCTTCTTGAAAGATGATGAAAACATCAATCTCCCTTTAGCATCTGCCTTACACTCGTATGTACCAATTAGATTTATCAATTATAAAAACACTTTTATGTTTACCAAAAATATATAAAATTTACCACTTTTTACCACTTTTCACCACTTTGTTAATAAGTAATTAATTTAAAGAGTTTAATCATCCTTTTAATTTTAAATAAAGCATCCATCTGATGTTTTTAAAAAAACCTATGTTATAAAAAAGAATTACATTTGCGTTTAAGTGAAATCAATCAAAATCAATGACTGACAAGTTAAAAACAGAAGGTAAATTTACATACGCAGAAGCTGGAGAAGGACCCTCAATTATTGTTTTGCACGGATTAATGGGCGCTTTAAGTAATTTTGACGCTACCTTTAATCATTTTTCTAAAAACGGCTACAAGGTTCTGATTCCTGAATTGCCCTTGTATTCTCTTCCTTTACTAAAAACCAATGTTAAAAACATGTCTAAGTTTTTGCATGATTTTATAGAACATAAAGAACTTAAAAAAGTTATTCTTTTAGGAAATTCGCTAGGTGGCCATATTAGTTTATATTTCACAAAACATTACCCAGAAAAAGTTGATGCACTAGTTCTTACCGGAAGCTCAGGCTTGTATGAAAAAGCAATGGGAGATAGTTTTCCAAAAAGAGGAAACTATAATTATATAGAAGAAAAAACCAAAGCTGTTTTTTTCGATCCTGAAATAGCCACAAAAGAATTAGTTGATGGTGTTTTTAAAATTGTAAACGACAGAAGTTCCGTAATTAGAACGCTGTCTATTGCTAAAAGTGCCATTAGACATAATATGGCAAATGACATTCCAGATATTAAACAACCAACTTGTTTAATATGGGGAAAACAAGACGCTGTTACACCCCCAGAAGTTGCTGAAGATTTTCATAAATTACTTCCAAATTCAGATTTATATTGGCTTGATAAATGTGGTCACGCAGCCATGATGGAAAAACCAGAAGAGTTTAATAAAATTCTTGATGACTGGTTTACTTCAAAAAAAAAATAATTCTTTAAGAGAGGTTTCAAAAAAACTGAATTTATTACAATGAAAATTAAAGCTGCTGAGTTTATAATGAGTAACAGTAATGTTACGAAAGCACCAAAAGACAGAATTCCTGAATATGCATTTATTGGTCGTTCTAATGTTGGTAAATCTTCATTAATAAACATGCTAATGGAGCGCAAAGATTTAGCTAAAATTTCTGGAAAACCAGGAAAAACACAACTTATAAATCATTTTAAAATAAATGATGAATGGTTTTTAGTAGATCTACCAGGCTATGGCTATGCACAGATCTCTAAAAAGAAAAGAACCATCTTTCAATATTTTATTGAAAACTATTTTAAAGAAAGAGAACAACTAGTTTGTACGTTTGTTTTGATTGATTCTAGACACGATCCTCAAAAAATAGACCTAGAATTTATGCAGTTTCTGGGCGAAAATCAGATTCCGTTTTGCCTTGTTTTCACCAAAGCAGATAAATTAGGAAGCTCTAAGCTAAACAAACAAATTACCTCTTACAAAAAGAAATTATTAAATACTTGGGAAACTTTACCAATGACTTTTTTAACTTCATCTTCTAGTGGACTTGGGCGTAAAGAATTTTTAGATTTTATTGATGGTGTTAACCAAGATGTTGCTAAAGATTTTAAATAATCATTTATGCATTCTACCAAAGAAAATTTAGAAGTTTTATTTGAAGATAATCATATCATTATTGTCAATAAAAAAGCTGGTGATATTACTCAAGGTGATAAAACAGGAGACAAACCCTTAAGTGATGTTGTAAAAGAATACGTAAAAGAAAAATATAACAAACCTGGAAATGTTTTTATTGGAACCGTTCATCGATTAGACAGACCAACTTCCGGAATTGTCATTTTCGCAAGAACATCAAAAGCTTTAGAACGTTTAAATAAAATGTTACGTGATAAAACAATTAACAAAACCTATTGGGCAATTGTAAAAAATGCTCCAAAAAAAGACAACGACACCTTAATTAATTTTCTAAAAAAAGACACCAAAAAGAACAAATCTTTTGTCTATAAGAAAGAAATTTCCGGATCTAAAGAGGCTACACTTCATTATAAAACTATTAAAAAACTTGACAATTATTTTTTATTAGAGATTAATTTAGAAACTGGGAGACATCATCAAATTAGAACTCAATTATCATTTATTGGAAGCCCTATTAAAGGTGATTTAAAATACGGCTTTAACAGAAGTAATAAAGATGGAAGTATTAGTTTACACGCTAGAAAAATTGAGTTCATTCACCCTGTTTCAAAAGAAAATATTTCTATTTTAGCACCAACACCAACTGATCTAATTTGGAACGCTTGCAATTAATTGATTGTATTATTTTATGTAGATTTTTTAAAAAATTAATACGTATTTATGACTGAAAAAACAGTATCACAAGCTATTAATTACAGACGCTCTGTAAGAATTTACGATGCAGAAAAACCAATAGATAAAAACATTGTAAAGAAGTGCATCGAACAAGCTGCTTTAGCTCCAAATAGTAGCAATTTACAATTATGGGAATTTTATCACGTTACTTCTAAAGAGATTATTGAAAAGATCTCTCCAATGTGTTTCAATCAAAATGCAGCAAAAACTGCGCAACAAATGGTTGTTTTTGTTACCAGAAAAGATTTATGGAAAAAAAGAGCAAAGTCTAATTTAAGCTTTATTGATCGTACTTTTGGTAAAGACAATCCTAAATCGAAACAATCTAGCAGAGAGAAAGTAGCGAGAAGCTATTATGGGAAAATTATTCCATTTGCATATGCTGACTTTTTAGGAGTTTTCGGTTTTTTAAAGTATCTAATTGTTCTAATTACAGGCTTGTTTCGTCCAATTTACAGAGAGGTTAGAAATAGTGACATGCGAATTGTTGCTCATAAAACTTGTGCATTGGCTGCTGAAAACTTTATGCTTTCTATGGCTGCAGAAGGCTATGATACATGCCCTATGGAGGGCTCTGACACTTTGCGTATTAAGAAACTACTAGACTTACCAATTGGAGCAGAAATAAATATGATTGTGTCTTGCGGAATAAAAACAGAAAAAGGCATCTATGGTGAACGGTTTAGAATTCCTTTTAAGGAAGTATATCGAGAAGTTTAATCAAAATAAATTCTTCCTATTCATCAATCAAATAGAAAAAAAATCCTATTAAATGCCATATAACCAAGCACGTTATAGATATCTATTACAGTAAAATTCTCCTTTTTAACTCCATCCAATTCAAACTGTAAAGGTGAAGTTCCATTTTCTATAAATTAATTTACACCTCCTACATATGATTCTGTTAATTGATACGCTATAGGGTTTATATAAAGGTTCATGTTTTTTTTTTACTGAAGCTTCTTCAATTACTCAACCAGAAAAAAACATATCATTTTTAATAGTTTTATCCAAATAATTCTGACAATCTTCCTGAAGAAAACCTTCGTATCAATCACATTTTCCAAAACTTATCTTTTTTATAAAAATGGCCCGAAGCAGTAGATGTGTCTTTTTGGTTTTAGGCATTAATATGGAGTACTCCAATTCTATCATAATACAGAAACACCTCCTGTGTAAAGTCTAACAGATCTTGTGTTCCTTTCTAAGTTGAATCAAAAATTTCGCTTAACAACTAAACCTCCAACAATGACAAAACAAGAAATAAAACAAGTGTTTTTAGCTATTTTTTAAGTATTTCAAATTCAATCTCTTTAAAGAATTATATTGTATTTTTGTAAAGGATATAAATATCAATTCTATGAAAAAAATTCAAATGGTTGACTTAAAGAGTCAATACAAAAAAATACAAGATGAAATAGATTCTGCTGTATTGAATGTTATTAGATCTACACAATATATTAATGGTCCGGAAGTTAAAAACTTTCAGAAAGAGTTAGAAAATTACTTAGATGTAAAACATGTAATTCCTTGTGCAAATGGAACAGATGCTTTACAAGTTGCAATGATGGCTTTAGACTTACAACCAGGTGATGAGGTAATTACATCAAATTTTACATATGTTGCAACTGCAGAAGTTATTGCGCTGTTAAAGCTAAAACCTGTTTTAGTTGATGTACATCCAGATACTTTTGATATAGATATTGATGCCATCGAAAGAGCTATTACTCCAAAAACAAAAGCAATTGTCCCTGTTCATTTATTTGGACAAGCATCCAATATGGAAGCTATTCTAGAAGTTGCAAAAAAGCATAACTTATTTGTTATAGAAGACACAGCACAAGCGATTGGTTGCGATTACACTTTTAAAGACGGCAGCCAACAAAAAGTGGGTACAATTGGTACAATCGGTTGTACATCATTCTTTCCCTCCAAAAATTTAGGCTGTTTTGGAGATGGAGGTGCTATTTTCACCAATGATGATGATCTAGCTATTAAACTAAGGCAAATTGCTAACCATGGCCAATCGAAACAATACATTCATGATAAAGTTGGTGTAAACTCTAGATTAGATTCTATACAAGCTGCTATTTTACGTATTAAATTGCGTGAACTTGATAATTATTCTAAGGAAAGAAACAAAGCTGCAGATTATTATGACACTGCATTTGCTAATCATGCTAAAGTAAAAACACCAGCAAGAGTTTCGTTTTCTAATCATGTTTTCCATCAGTACACCCTTCAATTAATTGGAGTTAATAGAGATGAGATGAGAACTTTTTTATCTGAAAAAGATGTTCCTGCAATGATTTATTATCCAATTCCATTGCACTTACAAGAGGCATATACCGACCCAAGATATAAAGAGGGAGATTTCCCTGTAACAGAGAAGTTGTGCGCAACTGTAATTTCTCTCCCAATGCAAACAGAACTAGATCGCGAACAATTAAAGTACATTACCGATTCCGTTTTAGAATACTTAAATAAATAAAAACGAAGCTCTTGGAAAACCAAGACTTTTTTAATCTTAAAATATGAAAACCATACTTGTAACCGGCGGATTAGGCTATATTGGCTCCCATACAGTTGTAGCTCTTCAAAACGCTGGCTTTAACGTAATAATTATTGATAATTTATTAAACACCAGAATTTCTGTTTTAGATAAAATTGCAGAAATAACAGGGAAAAAACCAGGTTTTCATCAAATTGACCTAAGAATTAAAAGTGACGTAAAAAATTTCTTTGAGAATAATAAAGTTGATGGGATTATTCATTTTGCAGCTTTTAAAGCGGTCGGAGAAAGCATGCAAAAACCTTTAGATTATTATGAAAATAATATAAGCTCCTTAGTTTACTTATTACAAGAAATGAGAGATCGAAAATTAGACCACTTTATTTTCTCTTCCTCTTGTACCGTCTATGGACAGGCTAATGAGTTACCAATTACAGAAAATGCTCCTATTAAAAAAGCAGCATCTACCTATGGCAATACAAAACAAATTGGTGAAGAAATAATTCAAGAAAGTTGTAAAGCTCATCATTTAAATGCAACTGCTCTTCGTTATTTTAATCCTATTGGAGCACATTCTTCTGTTAAAATTGGAGAATTGCCTTTAGGAGTTCCTCAAAATCTAGTTCCTTTTATCACTCAAACTGCAGCGGGTATTAGAAAAGAATTGGCTGTTTTTGGAGATGATTATCCGACTAGTGACGGAACGGCCATTCGCGATTATATTCATGTAGTAGATTTAGCAAAAGGACATATTGCAGCTTTACAACGACTAATTAATAAAAAAAATAAGGCAGCTTTTGAGTATTTTAATATTGGAACAGGAACAGGAAGCTCTGTTTTACAAGTAATTAAAGCTTTTGAAAAAGCTTCAGGAAAGCCATTAAACTATAAAATTGTCGATAGAAGAGAGGGAGATGTAGTTGCTGCCTTCGCAGACACTACAATTGCTAATAAAGAATTAAACTGGAAAACAGAGAAAACTTTAGAGGAAGCTCTAGAATCTGCTTGGAAATGGCAACAGCAACAAAATTAATATTACTTAAAAAAAAATCCCGCTAAAATCTAACGGGATTTTTTATTTACTAGCGCTTATATTATGCTTCTGCACCACTCGCACTGACACTTCGATTAATTTTTCGCATTAATCCTTGCAACACTTTTCCAGGACCTATCTCAATAAATTCAGATCCACCATCTGCTATCATCGCTTGTATACATTGCGTCCATTTCACAGGTGCAGTAAGTTGAACCATTAAGTTATTCTTGATCTCTTCTGGATCTGTAACAGCAGTCGCAGTTACATTTTGATATACCGCACAAGAAGGTTCTTTAAATTCAGTTGCCTCAATCGCTGCGGCTAATTCCTCACGTGCAGGCTCCATCATTGGTGAATGAAATGCACCACCAACAGGCAACAACAAAGCTCTTCTTGCTCCTTTTTCCGTTAAAACTTCACAGGCTTTTTCAACGGCAGAAACTTCTCCAGAAATTACTAATTGACCCGGACAGTTGTAATTTGCAGCAACAACTACTCCATCAATTTCAGCACAGGTATCTTCCACTATTTTATCATCCAAACCTAAAACGGCTGCCATTGTAGATGGAGCAATTTCACAAGCTTTTTGCATTGCCAAAGCACGTTTAGAAACCAATGTTAATCCGTCTTCAAAGGATAAAACTCCATTGGCTACCAATGCAGATAATTCCCCTAAAGAATGACCTGCAACCATTTCTGGATTAAAAGATTCCCCTAAAACTTTAGCCAGAATAACAGAGTGCAAAAATATTGCAGGCTGCGTAACTTTAGTTTGTTTTAATTGTTCCGCAGTTCCTTCAAACATAATATCTGTAATTGAAAAACCTAAAATATCGTTTGCTTGCTCAAAAAGTTTTTGAGCAAGAGGATACTTCTCGTAAAGATCTAATCCCATTCCTGTGAATTGTGCTCCTTGACCCGGAAAAATATATGCTTTCATTTAGTTTCGTTTAATTATTTTATTTACTTATCCATATAATCGTTCACAAAAATAATCATTTTTATTGGAAGCTATTATCGACTTTCAATTCTATCTTTTTTTTTGAAAAATATAATATTTAACCTTGTTTCAAGTTATTTGTCTTCAATAATAAAAATTATTAACTTCGTTATATGCTAATCAAAAACAAAAATCTTGCCCAAAATATATACTTAATTTTGGCTGCTTTGTTTATCTCATCACTAGTCGTATCAAACTTAATATTCCAAAAATTCTTTTATTGGGAACCTTTGGGCTTATATCGTTTTGAAATTTCTGTAGGAATACTTCCCTATCCAATTACCTTTTTAATAACCGATATCCTATCAGAAATCTATGGAAAAAAGAAAGCAAATCAGGTTGTTATTGCCGGTATTTTCGCTTCATTATTTTCAATGATCATTATTTTGGTAGCAGATTTCACCCCAGCAATAGTGAGTTCTCCAATTAATAATACAACCTTTCATGAAGTTTTTGGTTTATCACCTTTAGCAGTTTTCGCCTCTATGTTGGCGTATTTATTTGCGCAGTTTATAGATATTAAAGTTTTTCATTTCTGGAAAAAATTAACCAAAGGAAAACATCTATGGTTGCGTAATAATTTCTCCACATTTTTTTCACAGTTCATAGATACTTTTACTGTGGTGATTCTATTGTGCTCTTTTAGGGTCTTACCTTGGAATATTTTTAACTCATTATTAATTAGTGGATTTTTATTTAAAGTAATTATTGCTGCATTAGACACGCCAATTCTATACGGAATTGTATATCTCTTCAGAAGAAAATTCAATTTAAAACCTGGTGAAGAAATTTTGGATTAATTTTTTGTAATCAATCCTAAAAGGTTTCGTCTAAGGAACTAGAAATTACATAAAAATGAAAAAAATTATTACCATACTACTTCTAATGTTATTTGTTTCTTCAAATGCACAAACAACCGCATATAACTCTCTATTACAAAAGCATGTTGACAAACAAGGGAATGTAGATTATAAAGGGTTAAAAACCGATGAAGCTAAATTAGACATGTACATGGAATATTTAGCAGCAACGTCTCCAGACAAAACTTGGTCTGTAAACAAACAAAAAGCCTTCTGGATTAATGCATACAATGCATATACATTAAAAATAATTTTAGAAAATTACCCACTAAAAAGTATCACTAAAATAAAAAAGAAGGGCAAAACTGCTTGGAAAATTCCGTTTGTAAAAGTGGGCAATAAACTCTATACATTAGATCATATTGAGCACAAAATTTTACGTAAAAACTTATTTGACCCAAAAATTCATGTGGGCGTAAATTGTGCTTCAATATCTTGTCCAAAATTATCAAATATTGCTTTTACTGAAGAAAACATAGAAGCTGAATTAACAAGATTAATGAACGATTTCGTAAATGATCCGTCAAAAAATAAACTCTCAAAAAAGAAAGTTCAAATTTCTTCAATTTTTGATTGGTTTAAAGAAGATTTTACTAAAAATAATTCGGTAATTGACTACTTGAATACATTTTCAGAAATAGAAATAAACTCAAATGCTAAAATCAATTATTTAAAATATGACTGGTCTTTAAACAGTAAATAAATTATTACCTTTCACTTTTAATTATTACAAAATACTGATGTCAAAAACATATTACGATTCTGGAGATTTAAGAAAATTTGGAGAAATAACAACATGGAGTGAAGAACTTGGAAATAAGTTTTTTGACTATTATGGAAAAGTCTTTGAAGAAGGAGCCTTAACGGCTCGTGAAAAATCTTTAATTGCTTTAGCTGTTGCTCACACAGAACAATGCCCTTATTGTATAGATGCTTATACAAAAGATGGTTTACAACGTGGAATTACAAAAGAACAAATGATGGAAGCAATTCATGTTGGTGCTGCAATTAAAAGTGGTGCAACTTTAGTTCACGGAGTACAAATGATGAATAAGGTTAACAAATTGGAAATGTAAATGAAGAAATCTCTTCAAGCTAGAAATAACGATTTAGCAAATACTTCACGTCAATTAGAAATTTTATCAAATGGTATTTTTGCTGGTGATGGCTTACCCACGTTTGCCGATAAAATAAGAGAAACCAATCAGTTCCCATTACGACCAAAAAAATTAGAAATTTTACAAATAAACTTGGGCTATATGTGTAACCAAGTTTGCGCACATTGTCATGTAGATGCTGGTCCAGATCGTAAAGAAATTATGACAATCGAAACCATGCAACAATGTATCGAAGTCATTAAAAAAACTGATGCACATACCCTAGATTTAACAGGAGGGGCTCCGGAAATGAATCCCAATTTCAGGTGGTTTGTAGAGGAGGCTTCTAAAGCAGGAATTAAAGATTTTATTGTTCGTTCTAACCTAACAATAATTAGAGCTAACAAAAAATATTATGATTTGCCAGAGTTCTTTAAGAAACATAATATTCATGTAGTTTCTTCTATGCCACATTGGACTCGTGGTAAAACAGACAAACAACGTGGTAATGGTGTTTTTGATAAATCTATAAAAGCTTTACAAATGCTAAATGATGTTGGCTACGGAATTGAAGGTTCTAATTTAAAGTTGGATTTAGTTTATAATCCTTCTGGAGCATTTTTGCCCGGAGATCAAATGGCATTACAAAATGATTTCAAAAAAGCATTAAATAACGACTTTAACATTATCTTTCACAATCTTTTTGCGATTACTAATTTACCAATCAGTCGGTTTTTAGATTATCTAATTGCATCAGAAAACTATGAAGAATACATGCACTCTTTAATTGACGCATATAACCCCTCAGCTGTTGAAAATGTAATGTGTACAAATACAATTTCTATAAGTTGGGATGGTTGGCTGTATGATTGTGATTTTAATCAAATGTTAAATTTAAAGGTCAATACGAATATAAAACACATTTCAGAGTACAATGAAGAGTTATTACAGAATAGAAATATAATTATCAATCAACATTGTTACGGTTGTACTGCTGGCGCAGGAAGCAGTTGTCAGGGAGTTGTCGCATAATTAGCGTTGAGTTTTCATTAGTATAATAACCATTAATGATTAGAAAAATACATTTCGTTTTTTTATTGATTTCTATTCATTCATTATCTCAAGAAAACTTGAGTGATTTATTAAAGAAATACAATACAAAAAGTGTTCCTTACATATCTAGTGATAGTTTAAAACTCATTTTAAATGATGTTCTTTTATTCGATGCTAGAGAAAAAGTAGAGTTTGAAACTAGTCATATAAAAAACGCATTATTTGTTGGTTATGATAAGTTTAATCTTGAAAAAATCAACACTAAGATTCCTAACAAAAATGATAAAATTATAGTGTATTGCTCATTAGGAATTCGTTTATCAACTATAGCTATAAAACTTAAAAAAAACAGGATACACAAATGTTTTAAATTTGTATGGTGGAATTTTCGAATGGAAAAACAGCGGATATAGAGTATATAATAGAGATGAGAAAGAGACAGAAAAAGTACATACTTACAAACAAGAATGGAGCAAATGGCTATTAAAAGGAGAAAAAAAATATGAGTAAAAATCTACTACTCATCTTTACCAGAAACCCAGAATTAGGCAAAGTAAAAACACGTTTAGCAAAATCTATTGGAAATAAGAATGCTTTGGATATTTATAATTTATTACTCAATAAAACTAAAGAAATTACTCAAAATACAACTTGCGATAAAGCTGTTTATTACTCTATAAAAGTTAGAGAAAATGATATTTGGGAGGCATCAATTTATCAAAAATATCAACAAGAAGGTAAAGATTTAGGTATCCGAATGCAAAATGCGTTCAAAAAATCATTCACTACAGGGTATCAAAAAGTGATAATTATCGGGAGTGATTTATTCGATTTAACTGAAAATCACATCCATGATGCTTTTGAAAAACTAGAAA
>Ga0115008_10001768_pt1 | contig 17732 bp, 17 predicted proteins | sample FraStrMetagenome_FD_87164 | JGI IMG/M metagenome (GOLD analysis project Ga0115008, IMG submission 87164) | Marine eukaryotic phytoplankton communities from Arctic Ocean - Fram Strait ARC3M Metagenome | ecosystem: Environmental > Aquatic > Marine > Oceanic | place: Fram Strait | collected...
AGCCCACAAAGAATGATCCAAGCTAATTTAGCCGGGAACAAAATAAGTGACCTTTTGCCCAGATCAAGGAACGTCACCTTTTGCTGTTTTTTCAGGGTGACTTATTTTGCTGTCTACGGTACTATAGTAGTCTTACGTGTATGTCTACGTCTATCACCCCTCCATGCTCGGATATGGGAGTGATATGTGATATGTGTCACGTGTTACGTGTGTGCGAGTAAACACTGTGTATTAAGATTTCTTTTTTAGTTAATTCTTTGCTCAAAATTGTACCTCCAAATACGTCCAAATAATGGGGTTTTGGTTTTTGTGTGTGACCCAGAAGTCATGTATTGAAACGTCAAATAGAGAAGGGTATAAAGCGACGCGCTAACGCCTGATGTATGGCATTAACGATATGACATTAACGATGAATCTAGAGGAAACAGTCGATTTTAGGAATGAAATGGTATTACAAGTCAATGAAACACCAACTTAATGACAGCAGTATAAGAAACCATCGAAATCAATTATCAATTTGAAAGTGACCCTAGAAATTTCATAGTTATAACCGATTTCTATTTTGGTAGATTTTATTTCTATGCACCAGGTGATAGGAAGCCACCAGCTTTTGATCGATCGAACCTATTTCTTTAGTGATCTGTGCAATACCCGGCAATAATCCTTGAAGTTCTTCTTTCGAGCTACTGCAATGTTTTGCTTGAATTTTTAAGTCTTATCTCTAAAAGTGAAAAATGATACTCAAAATAATTGAGAAAAAGTTTATTGCTTTGCTTTTGTAAATTATCAGAAGCGTTCTATCGTATTTTGTGGGAGTCAAGCACCGGCACGGTGAAGGAACACTTGGCCAAATTCAATGTACATTGCTACACAACTTTAACTGTACTCTACTTACGGTCGATCAAATCACACAGCTGTATTCTACATACAAAAAGAAATACATGAAATACATGCATATATCTTTTTGTACATGAAATCAAATTGAAGAGGTACGATTTTGCACGGATGAGTACCAAAGCCAGAAAACCAATGTACATTTGGTGGTGTTTGACTCCCGTAAAAACACGGGGTAGTTATTTTTCGAACGCGCGACTATCAAGAAAATTGATTTGAAGTCTATTCCTCTCTCGCTTTGAATCCTTTCGAGTGAAGCATCTCTGCACATAAACATTCCTTCTTTCCTCATTCCGCGAAAATGATCATGTAATGTTAATAACAGTACGAACGATGACACCATGACACATAACACTTTTACATTTATTGCAATCACAACCAATTTCACATCGAATGGAAGGAATAAGTTATTTACACAATTCGCAATTCAAGTACGAAAGGCCATATCCTCGTTCGGCATATTATGTCAACACATTTACGAGTATACGAAAATATGTTCTGTGTCACAAGCATACAGATTAAAAAAAAATTAGGAATTCTTATACTTTGAGTCGCATTTTTGCTGCGAAGCTTGTTCAACGAACTTTCAAACTTATATAACGCATACGCATCAAGCATCAATAATCAATCATGTGACTGTACGTACAACTCGTACGCGTCGTACGAACTTCGAACACGTAACTTTTTATATTCCATCTCCAGCGCAGTTGTTCCATATTCTATCATCCATTTTCATGCATGCCTGATTTCGTTTGTTGTGAAAAGGATTATTTTCTACAACTTACATTCTCTCACGTACGTGCAAAATCCTGATAGATACTCCTACGTACCTTGAGCTAGTCATAGGAGGCGGCTCATCTACGAAGTACTGCACTTGGAAAATATCGACATGATCATGTCACGATCGACCTCTATAGCTGTTTATAACAATGCCCCATTCTTTCAGTCGCTCAATACGATAAATGCTGTGAATATTCTTGGACTGACGATAAGTGCCATCTTTCCCAACTGTCATTATCATCTCGACTTGCTTGGTACCGGGGCTTTTGCGTTGGCTGCGCTGCCCTCGTCTTATTTTTCCCTCAACCCGAAAGGACTTACATCTTCCTTCCCAACGACAAGAACTCGTATTTCAGCGACAGCTATTGTTTTGTGGTCGTTGAAGCTTTCATCTTTTTTGTTTTATCGTGCGCTCAAGGTCCATCATGATAGTCGCCTATCTGAGACTCTTGCGACATTTTCGGGATCAGTAATGTTTTGGTTCATTAGTTATTTGTGGAACATCATAGTGTTGCTTCCTTTCTCCATTGGGTCAACATCTACCTTGTCATCTTCAGGTGATTCAATTTCAATGAAAATTGGATGTGTGATGTGGGCGGCTGGATTCATAATTGAAAGTTTAGCAGACTATCAAAAATGGAGATTCAAGTCACAATCGAAAGGGGGTTTCTTTTCTGGTGGCCTCTTTAAGTATTCTCGACATCCAAACTATTTTGGAAATTTGTTGCTATGGACGGGGGTATTTATCATGAATGCGACGGCACTAATTGAGCCAATAGGTGACGTTAAGGATCGAAACCCTCTGAAAAAGTTGTGGGCATGCCGCCGGCTCGTGATCTCAATGCTTTCACCACTGTTTTTGTATGGCTTATTTACCGCGCAAGCAAACGGATCGATGACTAATGCTGTATCAGTTGCAAACAAAAAATATGGAAATGATCCATCATATCTCGACTATAAGCAAAATGTTCCGCTATTATTTCCAAAAATAAAGTGGTAAACAAATTTAAGTGTGGCTTCATGGCTCTTATGAGAGAATTTTTCGGCGTTTTCATAGTAAATATACACATTCATAAGTATATATATAATTATAAATTTGTTTATTAATAATGCATATAATAGAGTAACAAACAAAATGATTCATCGTGTTAGAGGTTAGAGCGGCAAATACCATATCACTACCGGTAATAACACACTCAAAGTATATTGCATGGATACCGAGAATGGAAAAATCCTACGACATATTCGTCGCAGGCGGACCGTTCAAAAATAGCTAGACCCTACATTATACGAATTTTCGTTCAAGCTACGAAATAAGAAATAATGATATTATGCAATCAATAAACACACTACTTTCATACTCAACCATGAAGCTCGTAAAGTTCCTCCAGAAGTTAAACCGTGAAGTTGTGACAATAGAATTGAAAAATGGTACATCAATTAGCGGGACAATAGTTGGGGTGGATGCTAGCATGAATTGCCATTTAAAAAAAGTCAAAATCACAACGTAAGTTCGTTCATCAGCTAATGTATTCACCGCTATAGCAAGCTGAAGATCATAAAGGCTCATCTCTAGTTTTCCATCTCGTGCCATTTTTGTCCATCGATTGACAGGAAAGGTAAAAACCCAGTGAGTTATGCAACCTTAAGTGTCAGAGGGAGCACAATACGTGCATTTTTGTTGCCGGATTCGTTAAATCTTGATGCTTTGTTGGTTGAGGAAAGAGTGAAGGCAGCACCGAAAGCAACAACTGTTGGCGGTGTCGGTCGTGGTCGTGGTAGAGGTAGAGGTGCTCGTGGTCCAATGGGACGTGGACGAGGACGACGCTAGATGTTTATGTTTGAGTGTAATTAGAGAAAAATGTTGAAGTTTTATCTGATTTTGTTTTGTCTATTCTTGACGCCTTCTGTTTTGATTTGGGCATAAGTGCATTTGTAATTAATCCTTTTCGAGTACGGAGTTGGCATTCAGTCAGCTTCACAGTTGCATGGCGTATATATAAATATATATGTATACACAGTTCTGCGATTCATTTTGAAAATTTAAGGGTTCAAAGCGCAATCTCATCAATTTCTAGTACACAGTTGTACTTGGTGAGGATCCTAATAGTTTTACGTCGACAGTTCTGACTTACGTCCATTAAATATCAATATCAAACACGAAGTTTACTTTTCCTTTCCTAAGCCAATAATATAGTTTAGTGGGTCTTGACGTCATCATTTTCAACGCGAGAGGGGAGAATGTAAATGGTTATTGCTTTGGTAAATTGGGCATCATTGTTGACTGCGACAAAAAGTTTCACAAAAAGGGCAATGTGTATTTTTATATAGATTTAAAGTTCGTCGCCTTTCACATTTCCTCTCTTACGTTCAGCTTCGAGAACCTCGGCGTTGAGTTCAGACTCTGGTACAAAATCAAAATCTTTTGCTACATGTCCTTCTTTGTCCTTCAACGATTCGTCTGCTCCCCCTGAAATTAGTGCTGCGATTAAGGCATTATGGTTAGCCAGCGCCTCCTTAATGCGAAGGATAGTCGGGTCATTTTCATCAACACCACCATCATGTGTATTTTCTTGTTGTTGTTCAGCTACAAATTGCTGGTATCGCTCCCACATAGTCTCAACTTGACTTTTTCCATTATATGCGAACATAAGAGCAGTATGACCATCGCTATTTTGCGAGTTCAAGTCTATGTCGGAAACTTTCAATGCTGACTGAACGATATCAAAATGTCCCCGAGCAGCAGCAGCAGAAAGAACGGAAGTTCCATCCGATTCTTTGGCATTAATATTTGCCCCAGCAGCAACGAGTACTTCAAACGTTTCCAAATGACCTTCGCTGGCGGCAGCTAACAATGGGGTTACTCCCTCTGAATTAGCGAAGTCAATGAACTCTTTTTTGGTCAAATCATTTGCTAGCAATGCTGAAACCGCTTGAGTAAGTCCACGGTTAGAAGCCTGCAACAATAATGAAACATTTCCTCCTTCTTTATCAACGAAACTGACATCAGCCCCTTTTTCGATCAAAAGCTTGGCAAAATCTTCATTTTCTACAATTAGAGCATCCATAAGTAAATTATGCTCGCCAGCAGCCTCATCCTCTGGATTCTTGTAAGTAATATTCGGATCGCTACCCTTTTCGAGAAGCAAAGTTGCAGTGCTGCCAAAATTATTTTGCACTGCAAGAGTTAACGCAGTTCTACCCTCGCTATCCGTCACTTTGACTAAGTCTTGCGACTTTTCAGTAAGAATCTCAACTACGCTTTTATGTCCACCTTGTGCGGCAACATGTAGGGCGGTGACTCCTTCAACAACCATACTTGAGTCCGCACTATTGCTTTCTGTCGATTCAGAAATCTTCGCAATATATTCCGCACTGGGTTGTGCTTTTGCTGTAACATCCGCTCCTGCACTAATTAAATGCTCGACTAATTCTTTTGATCCACTTCCAGCAGCATAAAGGAGTGCAAAACCACCACTTTCAGTCTGAGCATTGACGAACTCAGATGCCGCACTTGAAGAGAGAAGTTGTTCCACGATGGGAAGTGATCCCACACTACTGGCCATCATAAGTGGGGAGACGCCATTTTTATCACTGAATCAAAATGAATCAGTGAAATATGCTTTAAAAAGATACGCATTCTACATTGTATATTTCAGAATACTTACAGCGTCGAGGGATCTGCACCTGCATCAAGTAATGATTTCACCACGTCCACATTTCCAGAAACACATGCCTCACTTAATGCAGTTCCTCCATTACTTAACATACAAATGATAGAAGATTGTGAGTGACTGTAGGCGCACTAAAGATAAAGCGTACTTTCGCTCACCTATGCTGAATAGTAATATCTGCTCCAGCAGCCAAAAGAGTTGAAACTGTATCTGAATGACCAGCTGCAGCGGCGTACATCAATGCAGTGCTCCCTTCGGCCTTAAAAGTTGAAGGTAAATAAAAATATCTGGATAAATATGCCCTAAAATCCCATTATGAAGCTCACCTGTGAGTCCAATGATGCTCCCTCTTCAACAAAATAAGCAACAGTTTCTGTGTAACCGTGTGCAGCAGCTATCATCAAAGGCGTGTAGCCCGTGTTTGGCGTAGCTAAAATAAATCGGTAAGGTAAAATTAGCGGGAACCATGATCAGATTTTAACTCGACATAAACAATATACACTAACCCAAGTTGATATCGGCACCATAAGATACAAGAGTTTTAATGCTCTCCAAAGTATGCTCTGCTGGAGACTCCACTAAGTGATGAAGGGCTAAATATAATGCGTTTAGTTCTGTACTAATAGTAATAGCGACAAAGGCCCCTAAAATGAGATTTTGTTACTTACCGCTCATTCCATCAGTACTCTCTTGAGCATTAATAACATCCTTGATTTCATTGTTCTCCTTATAGTATTCGCATAAGAGCTTTATTATTTCAAGTTGCCCTGGGCCAGTTCCTGTGGAGCCGTTCATTAGTGAAGTTGTTCCATCACTTCTGGTAACAGTGAGATCTGCGCCTTTCGATACAAGATACCTAGTTTCTTCCAGATTAGCAGCGTGCAAACTAGATAACGGCAACATTAAATATGCCTACCTAAGAATATCCTCGCGTCCCTCACCAGCAGAAAGCCACGCCGCAGTTATCCCGTTCTTTCCAGTTGCATCCACCTCTGCGCCACCTTCAACCAGTGCCTGCCAAGAATATGAACAACAATCTATTGATATTGGTGAAATGGAAAATCATACTGTACCTTGACAACTTCCAAATGACCACGAACTGCTGCTTTCATGAGCGCAGTGATCCCGTCACCGTCAACTTCATTTGCATCTATAAGTTAAAGTGATAAAAAGGTTAATTTTTGAAAATCATATTCCCTACCTTTGAATATCGACAATTCTTACCTGCACCTTTGCCCAAAAGGTAATCAACAATATCGCTTTTACCTTCAAATGATGCGGCTTGCAACAAGGTATAGTTATCGTAATCCTTAGCATTTGCTAATAAATCTTTATCCCTATTTCGATAATAGATCATTGTGTCAGCATTGATTGACAAAAAATTAATTTTCATGTTGAAACTCACGCATCGAGCATTGCCCTGAGCCCTTCAAGATCCCCTCTTTCGGCTAGAACAATCGCCTTCACAATGTTGATAATAAAATTTAGTACACTGATAAAATTATATTTCGGAAACATCACTCACCTCTGCACTGGGTCCTTCCATGGCGTCAAGCTCACGTTTCGTGACAAATTGTAGATTGAAGTAGCTATAGAGAGGATATTCTCCTTCGGCTACTTCACATGGTACCTACAAAATAAGTTCGTATCATAAAGGACCCGATAAGCGAAATGAATATACGGAAGACTACCGGTTTACAATCAAACTGGTTTCACATGCTTACCAAATTTGCTTGTGATCCCAAACTTCGGTCTCTCGCAAGGCATTGATTTCCATCATCATAAGTTACAACATAACCTTGGTTAGCGTCTCCAACAATATTAAACATCTTTGTCCCGCAATGTGTACAGGGAGCCATAATCAGTGCATCGTCATCGTTTGAATCACATTTTGCCTTCGCTAAGCATTGCTCATCCTCCTCAGAGTTAGTGGGAATTCGTTTGTGAAGTTTATACTCTCCTGGGTTGCCTTCAACATAGAAAACGGTATCAATGGAACAACGCTTGAAACCAGATCCTGATATCATAACAACACCCATGAATTATCGATTTAAATTTACTTCGACAAAGAAAAATAAATCATAATACGCACCAGATAGACACATGCCATCGGCAAAGTCAGTCAAGAAAAATGGAGGGTTACTGTTTTCGCTGTTATCGCTCGTTCGGGCAGCTTCCACTCCACACGACAAAGCAGCCAACGCGGCTATAGCAGTAGACGGAAATCGCATCTTTTACAATACCAGTACATCAAGAAATAAGTACGTATGAGCTTTTCTAAAGAAAAAGATTCACATCGATTGCGTTTTTCTTTGAAAGTGGGAAACCCTCTTTCTTACAATGATAATGATATATACATGCATGCTACGAGAATCTGTTTCCTATCTACGGGACTTACCTTTTTTACTCTTCGAAACCTTGGATGATTCTTTTTGAATGGAATCCAAACAATGTTAGTTTGAAATGATGAAATCTTCTGCTCTCTCTCTATTCAATCCAGAAGACACATTGCGTAGCAGGTAGCAGCGCGCTGATGGTCCGTACATGTGTACGGATGTACGACATGTACTCGTAGTGATCTCACACTCACACACCTGTGATCGGATCAGATCAGATCTGATGGTCGATGATTTTTCGGTTGTCAAGCGATCCTTCCACGTGGAACCCATCTTGTTCACACTTTTTGTCAAAGACACATTGTTACCGAAGATTCGCAAACACGTCATCTCTCTTCTCCCTCGCTTATTAATTTACACACACGGACGAGAGAAAAAATGGATGAAACTCACAACGCATTATTGCATTCCATTCTTACGATAGAGAGCAGGAATTCATACCATCGCATCCTCTCCATTCTCACTACTGATACGTCGAACGAACGACGCGCTAAACCTTTAGATCACGTAGATATTCATTTCAAAAATGGCTGATGGGAACGGTTCCACGTCCATTCACAATGGCGACGATGCTGTGTCGTCAATGACGCCTTTTATCGTGGCAAGTGGAGTGGCTACCGTCGCACTCGGTGCTGCATCGCTGTTTGTGCTCAATAAAATAAATAGGAAGTATGAAGATGATGTAGTAGGAAAAGAGGATGAATGTGAAACGAGTGAGCAGGAACCTTTGGATCGCACGCAGTATCCCAGTGGGTATCTTAATATTTTCTTTGGTTCGCAGACTGGGACAGCGCAGGAGTTTGGGAAGGAGTTACAATCAGAGGCGGCTGAGTATGGGTTTATGCCTCGTTTGATCGATCTTGAAGATGTGCCAATGGGTGAAGGGGGTGAGACGGAGTCGTTTGTGAAATTTTTGTCTGCTGGTTTAGAAGGTGCTGTCGTTGGAGAACGAGCGAAATCTGTTTTTCTTGTTGCTACCTACGGAGAAGGTGAAGCCACGGATAATGCAAGAATGTTTGTAGAACACTTGAAAGGCTTGTATTCCTCCAGAGACGAAAATTCTTCAGTGAACAGCTTTTTAGAGTTTCTTGATTTTTCAGTTTTTGGCCTTGGAAATACTGAGTATGAACATTTCAACGCGATGGGCAAGCTCTTTAATAAGTTGTTGCCAAAATTTGGCGCTCATAGAGTTGCAGAGTTGGGATTAGGTAATGATGAAGACGATATCGAAGGAGATTTTCAATCGTGGAAGGACGAAAAGTTTTGGCCTGCAATGAAAAAACAATATTCCGCTAGGTCTACACCTGCGAAAACTCCCTCGGCGAATGGACACACTAATGCACTACCCAAGTGTAAATATGACGTAGAATACATTGAAAAAGTTAATGGAAAGATAATCCGACCGGACATCGTCGATCAAGAGGATATCAATTCTTTTACTCGACACTATTTTACCTCGGTCGATTGCCCTGTGAAAGTTGTTCGAGAACTACGAAACGAGAGTGACGAAGGGTCAACAGTCCACATTGAAATTGATATTTCTGACGACAGTGGTAAAAGGGTTTTCGATTATGTCACTGCCGATAATCTTGCTGTCCTTCCTGTTAACAATGATTCTGATGTTCGTAAAGTCGCGGGTGCACTCGGATATAATTTGGATGACGTATTCAGACTGAGGCCATCTCCAAAGAACGAAAAACAATTCAAGCATATCTTTCCGACCCCTTGTTCGATTCGCGAATGCCTAGAGCGGTATTGTGACTTGACTATGGCCCCTAGACGCTCTGAACTAAAAGCTCTTGCTCAGTACGCCCAAGATCCAATGGATAAGAAAGCGTTGTTGCGCATGGCCTCGAAGGAGGGTAAGAAAGAATATAAGGAAAAGATCGTCGATGCACACCTTGGCCTTGCTGATATTCTTACTAGCTATTGCAAGTCAATTCGAATGCCTTTGGAACATTTTATTGACATTTGTCCGAGACTGCTACCCCGCTATTATACAATATCCAGCAGCTCTTCTGTTCATCCAAATTCCGTCCATATCACTGTCGCCGTTTTGGAGACAAGTAGGTTAGATGGAAGCGCATATAGGGGTGTTTGTTCAAGTCATTTAGCTTCTATAGTACCCTCTGGAAAGAGCACCTGTCGTGTATTTTGTCGAGATTCGACGTTTAGATTACCTGAGGATCCATCCAATCCAATAATCATGGTCGGCCCTGGAACTGGTATTGCACCAATGCGCGCATTATTGCAAGAGAGATCTTATCAACGCAACACATTGAAGAAGAATGTAGGGGATAGTATACTTTATTTCGGATGCAAGAATCGTAACCAAGACTATATTTACGCCGACGAGCTCGAAAGCTTTGTCAAGGAAGGGACACTTTCTTCTCTGTATCTGGCTTTTAGTCGAGAAAAGAATGACAAAGTTTACGTGCAGCATCTTTTGAAAGAAAATGCAGAGAACACGTGGAAGTTAATAAACGACGAAAACGCATCAGTATATGTTTGTGGAGGAACGAAGATGGGTCAAGATGTCGTTCAAACATTAAAAGCAATATTCAGAGACATTGGTAAAAAGTCAGAAGACGAAGCGCATTCTTATCTTAAGAAACTTGAAGAGCAGAAGCGTCTTGTTCAGGAATTATGGTCGTAAACAGTGTTGCATTAAACTTTAATAAATACATGTAGTTTTTCCTTTCTTGATAAGACATATCCAACCAGAAATTGCTTTCTATCCCGAAACCAATTGCGTGCAAAATCTTGAGAATTCGTCATAGATATGTAGAGCAAGAGTATATGGATTGACTCTCCACTCCACTGCTCTCTCTCTCTCTCTCTCTCTCTCTCCGTGTTCAGATCTCAGACAGCGTGATGGGAATGACACACGAACTTTAGGTTCGTTTATGCCTTTATTATGGTATATTAACTTCTACTCTTGTACCAGGTATAAATTACTTTGTAGTTATAACTCGTCCTCTTCATCAGTTACAGGTTTGGTTATGCGTCTCACGTCTCACGTTCATCTTTCACCCATGAGCACATTAGACATCAACAGCATTTGACTTGTCTCAATGATCAAAGGTGCTAAGGAGGAATCAGCGACTGACCCTCAATCAGTTCGCGATGGAACGAGGACATCGACGGTTTTCACATATCCGGACCATGCCTCTCGATTTACCATTCCATTTCGAAAGTCGAAACTAATTCCCAGTTGGATGGGACATGCCTGTGTCGAAGGTTTGTTATCACACGTGCTATATTCCCGCGGTTTCCTGGGTGATTACACATTGGAGGAATTATTGTCAGCATCGAAAGAGGAGAGCAATGGTGCGAACGGGTCTCAAATGCTAAATACGACGAAGGCGTCTCTGGTAAGAACATCGATCAAGGATAGGCGAAAGGATCGAAAGCTGCTTATTCTAAAGACGCGCATATCTGAATTGGTTCACCATGTAGATCGTTTGTTCCAGTGTGCAGGTCCTGGCGAATGTTCTAGTATTCATTGCATTGTAGTTACACTGGGATCGTCGATTTTGAACCCTAAAGAGCAATATGTCATCGAATATCTATGTTCTTGTCATCTGTGTCAACAGATAGACTGCACACAGGACGTGACGTGTACTCGTAATCGTGAGGGAGTCAAACGTAAAATTAAACGCCGGATTATTCGTGAGCTGATTCAAATCCAAGCGGATAGCGACTTCCGTCATTTTTCTGGTAATAATATTATACCGAAGGTAACCGTGTCTGCCTTTGTAAAACGGTCAGTATTAGTATCTCTAAATGCCTCCAAGCATGAATCAAGTCTTCATGCTGGAAATGAACCTCGCCAAGCTACGTCAAATATTATTGTTCGTTCACCTTTTATCATCAAAGATCCAAAGCCCCTATCGAGGCGCAAAAATATATTTCGACCATTTGTCGTTATGAGTGTCGTAGGTGGAGAGATGCAATCAGAAGATGACGATAATTTTGAGAGATTTGGTTGCCAATGCGGTGATTTCGTATGGATAACACTTCCACCGGTGAAATATGTGAAGGGCGTCAATTAAGAAATGTTTTGTTAGTACGATTAACGACTGCTCTTTGTGTCGTGATTCACGCCATTGTGAATACGATAAGCATGTAAAGATGTGATATCGCAATGGTCACCAGACTAATTAATGAACCAGGAACGAAAAAGTTGTAATGGCTTATTTGGTACCCTTTAGATGATGCAATTCCTGCTGTGACTATGTTTGCGCTTGCTCCAAGTAAAGTCATGTTTCCACCGAGGCATGCGCCGAAACTCAGTGACCAAGCTAGTGTCTTTATGTGAAGGGTATTTGGAAGCTCTTCTGCCAATATTTTTATTACTGGAATCATCGTTGTAGTGAATGGAATATTATCTAGAAATCCGCTTGTTATTGCACTGACCCAAATGATGAGAGATATTGCAGATACCTGCTGATACTCTTCGGGTTCAGATTCAATTATTCCTACCAGAACTTCTCCGATAAAAGTAAGTAATCCCATAGCGTCAACAACTGCAACTAAAACGAACAGACCAGCAAAAAATAGAAGAGTGTCCCACTCAACATGATTTCGCAATGAAGTTTGAACATCGTGAGGGTGAGTAAATGTAATTGTAAGGAATGCACCCAACAATGAAATCCACGCAGAATCTTTGTGATGAATAGGATGAAAAAAGAATGTCATTATCACAAAGGATGCGACGATGCCCGCAATAAGCAATCGTGGCTCGTCGTATATTGGATAAAGGCTAGTTAGTCGTGTGCGGTCAAGTTCGAGAGGCTGCTCCGCATCGGAATTTACGACGAAAACCTTTGACACAATGGCAAGGCTTATGGGAATACAAAAAACAACTATACATGGAGCAATATTGATGATGAAGTCAACAAATCCAACTTCTTCAATATCACTGCCTATTATTATATTTGGCGGGTCACCAATCAAAGTCGCAGTACCTCCGATATTAGAGAGTATCACTTCACCGATTAAGTATGGACGTGGATCTATACCTAAAATCGTACATATATCGATGGTAACTGGCGCAATAAGTAGCATCGTAGTAACGTTGTCCAAGAATGCACTACTAGTTGCCTATTTGTTTGTGGCATAATGTTGAAGAGAGGAAAAACATTGAATTCGCGACAAATGGAAACTTACCGTGAGGCAACATAAAAGAACCATGAGGCGATTGCAGCTGCCTTTTGATAAGAGAAGCAGTCTTACTGCGCTCCACTCAAAGATACCAGTTTGTGACAGTTCACCAACGATAATCATTAACCCGAAAATTAAAGCAAGAGTCGACCATTCCACGTGCAACATTATCTCCCCAAGTTCTTCTGTCCTTCCTTTGTTCATCAAATAATACAAAAACAAGGAAAATAAAGATCCAAAAATCGCAACAAGCGTTCTGTGCAGAACTTCCGTGGCGATCAGAACATACACGACACATAACATTAGAGCGCTTATAATTACTCGATGATTTGCTAGGGGGCTCAAATCTTCACCGTACAATGTGAATGAAAGATGAATACCATTTTCAGAGTTGCTACTTTTAACATTGAGAACATGCGAGTCTTGGGGAGATTCGAAAGTTGTGTCTACTTGAATGAACTCTGAAAAGAACATTCGAGTACTACCAGCTGGTCCTAGTTGAAAAGATCGTTTAACAGTACCGTCTGTTGAAACTAAGTCAATGTCCAAAAAGGTGCTCGTCATCTCGTTGAGTTCGACTTCGATATCTTTATCGATAGCTAGGGGATCAATATAAGCACCAATCTTCAAGACGTCGTTTCGAGAGAAAGAATGACTTCTGCCATTAAAAAAATCTCTGCTTTTGATGTCGCCAAAACAAGGTGTTCTACAAGCTAAACCAACATGTCCAAAGAGAACGTCGTCTCCAACGTGCGTTTTCCACCCTATCATAGTCCCGCAAATTATGGTCATGATGCAAAATAATATGAATGCGATAACATAATCGCGCTTGCATGCAATACGTATATCATCTAGCTTAGTTTTATTTTCCGAAATATCGTCTGGGCTAAAGAAACGATGTATCGAGTCACGCGGTGCTTTATATGGAGTAAAGACGGTGGGATCCCACGATTTTTTCGTGTAGTGTGTCGTTTCGATGTATTCTTCATTTATCTCACTAAGCTTGATGTCACTTGCTCTCCTTTGCGATAAATCGTTTATTAAGCCATGATTGTGTAAATCTAGACTCAGTTGCTTGCGTATTACAATGCTTGATTTCCGCAAGGAAGTAGGTTGTCGAATTGTTAGACCATTTTCAGATTCAACTACTGTTTTCACTCCGCTGGAGAATTTTTCTCGCTCTATCTGCTGCAATGGCGACGTGGGCTGATCGTGGAAGAGGCTACCACTTGCAACGCTATTTTGCTTCTTTCTCCGCATGACGCTACCCATCATTTCAGGAGGACTTATGTCTGCTTTCATGGTTATGAGCAACCTATACAATTTATTTTTCAATTAACAAGGCTTTGTATTTTCGAAGTGGTCAAGACTTATTATTATTAGTATAATTTGATAACTGACTAAATTTTCTACATCTTCTCGTATTAATTTTTGAATTAAAGACCAATATCTCGGCATCGAAAGCAGGAAAAGTCTATACCTTCGTGTAGTCCTTCTCTACATTGAAGCAATTACACCAAGGCTGATCGGTAATGTATAACAAATCCAGTTATGTTGAGGAAGATACGAGTGCTACCTAAAAAATATGATGAACTTCACGGAGTAGCCATTACAAATTTTTTTGACTTAGTTACAAAAAAGGTATATATGTGCAATGAAGGAAATCTTTCCATATTCCTCTATAATTTTATTTAGTAAAATGCGTAGCATCCAATATGTAGATTATTCAAAAGAGTCTATGGCATTTAGATATAGATATTAAAGATATATCCAGTTAATTACACCGACGATCATGTTGAGGTTAAAAACAGATAAAATTATTTTGTCGGATTTCATTCTGCCTCAGGATTGGCAGGTTTGTCTGGTTCACTGCTTCCGCTTGATGTGTCAACAACAACAGCCTCATCAGAAATAATACCTTCACTTGATATCTCAACAGCTTCGTTAGATGTGTCAACTTCGGGTTGATATCCTTGAGATATGCCAATATCCGGTACTTCCTCCTTCGCACCACTTATTCTCATCATGAAGTTACGTAAACTGTCGACTTGCTCTTCCTGGTTCGAACAAATACCGCGACATACTGGAGATGCTTCGTAAATAGCTGGTTTTGGCTTGAATTTGTCAGAAAAACTTTCACCCATCTCCTCAACAGCTTGACTAACCGCATCACCTGAGCTCATTGCAATGTTCGCGGCCAACACAAATCCTCCGATAGCAATAGCCAAAGAAGGAATTAGAAGCAACAAACTACCATCCCTTGGAATGAGCCCCCCTTCATCATCCGAAGGAATGTTATCGCTAAAACCGCCGGTAACAGAAGAAACCAAATTTGGTCCGTTGTCTTGAGCGGAATATTCATTGTAATTCGACTCCTCATATTCCTCGCCACTAGTATTATCTTCATTCTGGTCCGCTCTCAAAGAAGAAATAGCACGTGTGGGAAGCCTTATTTCAGTATTGCTTAACCTAACGTCTTTTGGAGGAAGCCATGATGTCTTTGTAGTTAGCATAAAGGATAGTCCTGAATCAGCCAAAGAAAGTCCCACCAATACTACCAACGATATACTGACCATGACTCTGACTCTGATTCTAATTGTGATTTAATTTTGAAATTTTAGCTTGTACGAGTGATCAATGATGACATGACGTATTCAGAGTGTAGTTTGTAGTTTGTAGTTTGTAGGAATTGAAAGTTGAAGTGACAACGAGACTTTATGGTAGTGGATACGATCTTTTTATTCATTATCGGTATTTTTCTTGTAAAAATCAGTTTAAAAAAAAAAGGTTAAAATACACGTACCGTGCATGTATTAATATACGTGTACACCTCATAATTTCTTCATCAGAGTTTCTGGACTTCGAATACATAACAGCACACATTATTTCAAGAACATGCTACCTCCAAAGCAGCTGTTTTGTTCTTCGTATTGTTGCGAAAAACATGCATGTTCATTGTGTACATGTGTATAGCAATGAACCATTCGCAATTCGTAATTATTGGCCATGAGCCATGAGCCATTCAGTTTTCGCATCGACGCCAAGATGACTCATACCTTGAGTCCCGTTGATTGCTCGCGAAAATTTATGTTAGTCAGCAGCTATCTCGCCAAATCAGACTAAGATTCAGGATTCATATGAGTGACTCTAGGATGAAGTTGGTAGTCAGACGCTATCAAAGGTTTTCTGCGACATTCATATAAAAGGTTGTCATTATTTTCAGAAGAGTGTTCAAATATGGTAGATTGTATTACAAGAATAGAGACCCGCCTTCCATTGCATCCTTGCGATGACGATAAGATTTCTTCGTCGACTGGAGAACCATTTTCACCCAGGACGGAAGCTCCTATAAGGCCCGACCATCCTTTAAAGATTACATGGGATATATTGACATTTTTCCTTTCAATGACAGTTGGTCTTTACTTCTTTCACGCGTCCATAGAAAATAGATGCTACCATGAGGATTTACGGAATTGTTTACACCTTCATCATCAAACGAGTTCTGATAATAATCAGATGATGCAGATTCCTACGTTGAACGTAGATGGAAGAGAATTGAACGTGATTGGAATATTTGTGGAATGCTGGTTTATGATAGATATTCTTTTGAATTTCTTTACAAGGGACTTCAGTTTGGTCGGCTCCACACAAGTTGAATGTTGGCGAGACGTCGTCATTCGTTATCTAACAACTTGGTTTGCGATCGACATTCTTGCGTTTATTCCGTGGGAAAGATTTGTTGTACAGAGGATTGTCGCAACAATGGCAAAATGGAGGCCTTTACGAAAAGCAGTGCACAGAGGTGGTGTAATCATTCGGGCAACACCGCAAGTCGTCCGCAACCTTCGTATTGGTAACATTCGAAAGTTTCTTCGTGTTGCCAAGCACAGCGGACTGGGGCGTGTGAAACTGTTTAGCAAGATATTACGATGTGTGCCACAGTACTCATTGTTTTATCGAAAGCTTAAAGGAGTGTTAATAATACGTGCCCTTCGACAATTGCATTGGGGTACGAAAATATACAAATCGTTGGTTGCCAATAACACTGCCGGCACATGCAAGAGAATTATTGTAAACACCTGGAAGCTTGTCCGTTGTACCGTGTACGTCGTCGCAATCACGCGAGTGTACAGCGGGTCTGATTTAAGAGCTCTTGTACTTCCGATGGTTTTGATGAGCGGGACCTTTTCTATTGAAATGAGTGTCTCATTCCACGGGAGGAAAAAGTAGTGGAGACGTAAGAAGAGAAGAAGATGAGTGTGATCAATGTTTTATGATAGAAAAGAGAAGAATGATGAAGATTAGTGTTGAAGATTAATAAGAAGCAGTAGTGTTGAAATAGAAAGTTGTTAAAATCTCCTTCTAATAATTGTGCCTTTAGTATTTGTTTTTCCGCTTGCTTGCTTTATCATCAACAAGTAAAGAATGCTCATCGGCATTATTAAAATTGTGACAATGAATGTGGAATTGGTAGCGTAATTCATATATATATATATATATTATTTGTACACAAATAGGCGACTCTTTGTCCCCTGTTCTGCAAACTCGTCAGTTTTTTACAACATTAATGCTTAATGCAAAAAAGTCGATGATACACTCGAATTATTGAACAATGGTTAACGCTAAATCTAGAGATGGTTGAAGGAACCAGAAAGAGACGATTCAAAAACAAAAAACAAGGACGAATTTCAATATGATAAAAACATTTCCAGCGAGACAACTAGTTTATCTCTAAAAAATTATTGATCTATATCCATTTTAAGCAACGGAGTGATCTCAGTAAAAGTATCATCCTACCAAGACCCCTCAAGCTCAATACCCA